>Ga0256405_10000432_pt1 | contig 138386 bp, 120 predicted proteins | sample RumenRJG_02DNA_FD_189096 | JGI IMG/M metagenome (GOLD analysis project Ga0256405, IMG submission 189096) | Bovine rumen microbial communities from Lethbridge, Alberta, Canada - RJG_02 | ecosystem: Host-associated > Mammals > Digestive system > Stomach > Rumen | place: Canada: Alberta...
AGGCTTTGGAGGTATAGCTCTCTTCCTGAAGGATGACCCGGATCCCGTACCGCACACAGACTGTCTGCAGGATCCGGCGGAACCTCGCGAATGGGATCTGCACGAAAGACTGGTTTGTCTTTTTCTTCAGGTTTATCCCCTGCTTCTGGCCCTTGTTGTAACCGATGATGAGGTAGGAAAGGGCTCTCTCCTTCATCGTCCGGCAGATATAGTGAGCATACTTGTAGAATGTATCCCGCAGGTAAGCGCTGCGCTTCCTGGAGATCCGCTCCATTTGCCTTGTCACCGGCGGATGGTATATCTTCGGGTCATGTCCCTTCATCTGTTCGGACCGCAGGAACGCCATCCTCTTGTTGAACCACTGGTTGCAGGCCTTTATCGCTCCGCCCTTGACAACAATGGGTATGTTCCCCTTGTTGTCTGCCATGGCTGCGAAGTTATTAAGGCCCGGGTCCAGCATCATCACGCCGGCAGGCTCCCCGTCAGCACCGATGATATCCTTTTCCTTCGGGAGCAGGTCGTCTTCCCGGATGCCGTCATCTGTGACGATCTGGACCTGGTATGCGCCGAAGTACGGGACTGCCCGCACCTCGATGAGCTTCTCTCCTGACCTGCGTCCTGCCCTTGAAGCATGCGGGAGCCCCGATACATCAAGGCTGGGACGTATCCTTTTCTTCCCTGCCTCGATCATAGCGTATGGGAAAAGCAGCCTCCCGTGTTTAATGCTGCAGGCCAGGTTTGAAAAGACAGCGGTGCTCCTTCCGCCGGACTTCCTGTATCCCGGGATCCTCGGCCTTCCTGTGTGGCCTGAAGACACGGCATACGTTTTCCGGCTCTCGAAGTATCCTTCCCACGCCTCACAGCAGTCACTTATGGCGTTCTGGATGACATGGGAATGGAAGGACCGGTAATCCGTATTCTCCGTATGCCGGAACACGGCATCAAGGAGTTCATAAGAAGCGAACCACTTATCCACCGTCGGCATGGAGAACTGAAGGTATTTCACCCTCGAAAGCTTAGTTTTGCGTGAGGCTACAGAAAGACTCCTGTCCAGGAAGACCCTGAAGATCTTGACAAAGTGCTTCAGCCTGAGGGAGAAGTTGACCGCAGGGATGGAAGATGCAAAGGTCCGTATGACTGACTTCTCATTCTCCGTACGGAGGGAAATATCTTTCTTCAGGCCGGTCATGAGGTTGCGGATATGGAAGTTCGCAGCATTGTACATGTTATTGGCGCACAGACAGGCCCTGTCAATGTACAGGTACATCCCATCCGCTTTATGTATGTCAATGCATTCGACGTGGTACATGTATGTGCTCCCTTCCATCCGGTATTGTCCCGGACAGGTGATCATCACGAAGCAGCAGCTTCATACATACATTATACCACAGAGAACACACGTTTGCAAACACATGTTCTGTTTTTTCCTTACTCATGTCGAAATAGTGAAACGCCAACGCTCACAAGCAGGGAAGGAAAGGTACATGCACAGGCAATTCATCCCCTCCCTGTTCACTCGCAGGGACCTTACTTCCGACCGACCAACTGTTAAGCTTGTGAACTGAGGAAGGGGTCTTCTTGCTATTACATGATAAAGGTTTTACCAATACATGGATAGTCGAGTCACTTTGCAGGATCTTTCTGGTTTTCGGCATGAAAGAAAGATTCCTTTAGCTGCTGCAGGAAGCGCTCTGCGATGGGCGTAAAAGTCTGATATTTGTTCCATGCAATATAGAGTGTTGTCTCGAGCGCCGGTTCCAAAGGGCGGAATACAAGTCCACTTTCCGTGGAGGTGTCGATCAAATGGCGGAATGTCAGCAGATATCCGAGTCCTTCCTGAACAAAGACGGAACCATTATAGGAAAGCCTGAAAGATCCCTCCAGCTTCATTTTTGAAAAAGAATTCCCGAACCACCTTTTAATATCCCCATTCCATGCCTGCTCAGAGCAGAACATGGGAAGACCGGCCAGATCGTCTGCCCGGATCACATCTCTTTCTGACAACGGATCCCCTTGCGGGATCACCAGTCCCCATACATCTCTTTCCGGAAATGCCAGATATTCGTATTTCCGGCTGTCCGGCAGCTCGGCCAAAACAAGGAAATCCAGAAGGCCTTTATCCAGCTTGTCCGCAATCTGTTCCGTGTCACCGCTGGTGATGTGGTAATGCAGGTTGGGATAACGGGTTTTGAAATCCTTAATAACCTGCGCCAGATACCGGATCTGATACGATTCCGCAAGTCCTAAGTAAAGCTCTCCGCCGCTGATGTCATCGAGGGAAATGAATTCCTGCTCGATCTTATCCGCCATGCTGACAAGATCCTCTGCCCGGTTTCTTAGAAGCACGCCTTCTTCTGTCAGCCGAATGCTGAAGCTGTGACGGGTAAACAGTTTTTTTCCCAGTTCCTCCTCCAGTGATTTCAGTGCTTTGGAAAGGGTTGGCTGTGTCACGTGCAGGACCTCTGCCGCCCTGGTCATATTTTCTTCCCTGGCTACCGCCAGAAAATAACGTAAAGTACGGATCTCCATCGGAAAAGCTCCTATTGCATTGCTTATTATTATGAAATTCTAATTAGGAATACCATAAAACAAATTATAGCTATCAGTACGAAAGTTCGCAAACGGCTATGATGGAGAGGGTGTTTAGTTCACTCCTTAGAGACTATTCCTGCTTGTAGTAAACTAACCATGCCAAGCAAAATTGATAGAACAGAAATAACGCAAGCCTTGCTGGAAAACCAATAATGTATCATGGAATGGTTTGTTGCAAATGCAAACCACACTACTGGAGCGAGTCCTGTTAGCAAAAACGGGATCAGGATTCGTAACGTGTTCTTAAAGGTTAAGTTATTTTGTTTTATACACTTAATAACAAGATATCCCAAATATACGATTGCAATGATAGTCACTGGCGTCGTTAAAAAGGTTGAATAGTTCTTGAGTTCACAGGCAGAAATACTATATTTAGTGGACCCGTCGGGACCAACAGAAGATGTTCTTTTAACGACAGCGCCTACACCATTTGCGATAATATTTTCGCCAGTAATAATGCCGCCAATAATCCATTTTGATACCCACATTCCCGCAAATCCAATACACCAGAACAGACCATTTTTTACGGTTGCACTAAGCTTAGCCTCTGTAGATTCAGAATCTGACAAATAAAGGTAAAAAAGCATCGGCACTCCGAATGTGGAAATGGGATATGTTAAGAAATCGAAAAACGCAGTGAAAATACCGCAAAACAAAAAGACCGTACATGCACAAGTATTTCTCTTCTCGTTACTTAAAAGTAACAAAGATAAACATCCAAAGATGAAAACATAAAAGCAAGATGAAAACTGAAAACACTTCGCCAATGCGATAGGCATTAACATAAGGTAAGAGATTATAAATGAGCCCATCGCCAGTGTATGCCCCTTCTTGTATAATAACAAACATACAAATGACACCATAATCAATTGAATAATTCCATTAATGAATCGGATTGTTTCGTAATCAACGATTTCTAATAACGGTTTTAGAAATACAAGGTAGCCATGCCAATATCTAGGGTATGTACGGACTCTTTCGTAAGGGATATTTGAAACATAACGGGCAACGATCGTCTCTGCCGGATTATAGTTTGAAATTGCACCTCTCGGAACATTTATCGCATCTATGATCGGAGAGGTGGTTAAATCATTTGCCGATTCCATCAGCATTATGGAATCCGTCCAGTTATCCAACTGACTTGTAGCCCATTCGAACAGATGAGGATACGTTCCTTCTTTCTGAATCGTATATGCGGATTTCTCCACATTGAATGCGATTCTACTAACTGGCAATGTGTAGACGATCACAAGCAATAAGGTGCCGACGAATGCAGCTGTTACCAATTGAACAATGGTTATACCAAATCGTTTTATGAAGGAGGTTCTCGAAATATCCTTTACTAATTCATGCCATAAAGTCTTATAGTCGATGACACTAAGTATGCGAATTATGCAATCCAGAAAGAATTTTGCCATTGTTGCAGCAGAAGGGAAGGCTGCAATGGCAACAAAGATTCTGATCAGACGAAGTCCTTGCGAATAGTCAGAGAAAACGCTTGTAACAATTGATTGCAAAGTAGTTGAAGAATTCCATGTCTGAATGAACAGCTGGCTTCCTTTATAGCAAATCAATCCTCCGATGAATAGAGACAGCAGCAGTTGATGTTTTTTGACACACGTTTTTGACCTTGATAGGTAATAAACCTCTCCTACACCGAGAAGTAAACCAATAATAAATACAACTGCTAAAGAAGAGATTTTTCTCTCAGATAGAGCAAGTAATAATGCTATTGCAGAGGGGATATTGATTAAGTATAATTTTTCTCTTTTCATTCTTTTGCCTTTCACACTTTTATCAAGCGCATAAACAACGAGCAGCCGCGTACTATGAAAGGGGCGTTTGATTTTTTATTCGTTGATGAAAGATTGTGTCTTTATACCATTTCCATTTAGTTTTGTATTCTTATGAATCGATTTCACAAAGCATAGTAAATTTCATTATAGCATACACCAATATGCTCTGCAATTATATAACTATCCTGCGGGAGCCTTAAGAATGTGGACGGTATATACTATCTAGATTGATGTTAGTAAAAGGCACAGGGAATTGCAATGAAAAAAGAGTGTCTAACGTGTGCGAAAGCTATTTCTGTGTTATACTTTGCATACATTGACACAGTGTTACAATGAATGTAAGAAAAGGAAGAAATGATATGCCTAAGCTTTCCCCAGAGATGACAAACGCCCGCAGAGACGAGATCATTGCAGCCTGCGAGACATTGTATGAAAGAATGGGGTTCAAAGACCTGACGCTCAAAGAGATCGCCAAATACACATCCTTGTCCCGGCCGTCCATTTATAATTATTTCGAGACGAAAGAGGAAATCTTTCTTGCTATTTTGCAAAGGGAATACTGGTCCTGGGTGGAAGCGCTGAACCGGGAAATCGAAGAGAATGACGCCATGACCAACGACAAGGTCGCCGAGGTGATCGCCCGGACGCTGTGTGACCACCCGCAGATCCTCAAGATCGTCAGCATGAACCATTACGATATGGAGGCGAACAGCCGTGAGGAGAGACTGATCGAATTTAAAAAGTCATACGGCGCTACGCTCAAGGCGGTCGACCGTCTGCTGTCCAAATTCTGCAGGGATATGACGGCGCAGGACCGCCAGGCGTTTCTATACTCCTTCTTCCCCTTCATCTATGGCATTTACCCGTACACAGTTGTTACGGAAAAGCAGAAGAGGGCCATGGAGCAGGCCATTGTTCCCTATGTGTATTATTCGGCATACGATTTAACATATCAGTTTGTAAAGAAACTGCTGGGATAAGATCCGTATGAAACGATTTATTAAATTTGGCGCGGCGTCCTTGTCTTCTTGTGTGATCGACCTGTTTCTGTTCGCGGTTTTCTGCCGGCTTCTAAATGGAAAAGTGCCTGCGTACATTGCGGTCAGCACGGTTTTGGCACGTCTGTTGTCCGCGTCCTACAACTACGCGATGAATTATAAAGTCGTCTTTGAGAGCAGTGAGCGGGTCAGGACGTCCGGGATCAAATATGTGATCCTGGCAGCGGTTCAGATGACGCTCAGCGCGGCGCTTGTGTCGGGCGGCAAAATACTGCTTCCGGCAGCGGAGGAAGTGCTGATCAAGGTCGTGGTGGACGGCATACTTTTTCTTGTGAGCTATGCGGTGCAGAAGCGATTTGTATTCTGAACAGGATCGTAGAGACAGGATGGTCGAGATAAGAAGCGATAGAAAAGACAGGAGTTCAGCGATTGAAAGACAATAAAGGGGATTCCAATAATTTCAGAGATTCGGTGGAAGCGGCGTACTTTCTGATCCTGCCGATCCTGTGCATTGCGGCGCTGCTGCGAGGATGCAGCGCATCAAAAGCGCCGGCACCCGCGCCGGAAATGACGCAGCAGGAGGTGGCGCAAGAGAGCGAAGGGACGGCAGCCGGCGTGACTGTGAATGCGGCCGAAAGCGCGGTCCTCGCGCAGCAGACAGGGAATCGTGAGAACGAAGGGGAGCGTGAGACCGATAGCGACCAGCAGACGGCATCCGGAAACGGACCCGCCAAGGCGCTGGCAGCGGAGAAAAAGACGACCGTCAAGAGAAATCCCTATGACCCGGACAGATTTGAATATATAGACGGCACGGAGAATATCACGTACGCTGACGACAATTATGAGTCCCTGCAGGGCATCGATGTCTCAGACCACCAGGGAGAGATCGACTGGGACCAGGTGGCCGACGCCGGCTACGACTTTGTATTTGTACGCGTCGGTTTTCGCGGATACGGCGAAGAGGGAACGCTGAACGAAGATACGATGGCAATCGAATATATGCAGGACGCGGAAGAGGCCGGTCTGGAGGTCGGAGCCTACTTCTTCTCCCAGGCCATTAGCGAGGAGGAAGCGGCGGAAGAGGCCCGGTTCGCGGCAGACGTCATCAAGAGATCGGGCGTCAAACTGGATCTTCCCCTTGTGTATGACCCGGAACTGGCGGGCGGAAGCGAAGGCCGAGCCAACAACCTTTCCAGAGAGGAGGTGTCGGACAACGCCAGAGCGTTTAAGAAAGCGGCAGAGGATGCCATACACTGTAAAGTGGCGCTCTATACCAATCTCTTCTGGCAAAATACGTATTTTGACCTCGATGCGCTCAATGATTTCGAGATCTGGTATGCGGATTATGAAGAAGTGCCGCAGACATCCTGCCACTTCACATGGTGGCAGTACTCGGAGACCGGCTATGTGCCCGGCATCAAGGGGAATATGGATCTGAACCTGTGGATCCGGAACAGGGATTAAGGGTGACCATAGGAGCAGCAAAACTGCTGAAGGGAAATACATGCGAACACAAATTGCGAACATGCGAAAGGGGGACAAACACATGGCATTTTCTAAGGATTTCTTATGGGGCGGCGCAGTCGCGGCACACCAGCTCGAGGGAGCGTGGGATGTCGACGGAAGAGGCCCGAGCGTCAGCGACGTGATGACGGGCGGTTCAAACAAGGTCGCGAGACGTATCACCGACGGCGTGGTGCCCGGGGAGAATTATCCCAACCATAAGGGCATCGATTTCTTTCACACCTATAAAGAGGATGTGAAGCTGTTCGCGGAGCTGGGATTTAAGTGCTTCCGCACTTCGATCTCCTGGAGCCGCATTTTCCCCAAGGGCGACGAGACAGAGCCCAATGAAAAGGGACTGCAGTTCTATGACAATCTGTTTGACGAGCTCTTAAAGTACGGCATCGAGCCGGTCATCACACTCAGCCACTTCGAGATGCCCTACTATCTGACACAGGAGTACGGCGGCTGGACCAACCGCAAACTGGTGGATTTCTTCGTACGCTATGCTCTTTGCGTCATGGAGCGCTACAAGAATAAGGTCAAGTACTGGATGACTTTCAATGAAATCAACAACCAGTCCAACACGTCCGTCGATATTTTCGGCTGGACCAATTCCGGTATCCGTTATTCCCAGCTTGAGAATCCCAAGAAGGCGCTCTATCAGGCAGCACACAATGAGATGGTGGCGGCAGCCCTTGTGGTGAAGAAGGGACATGAGATCAACCCCGATTTCAAGATCGGATGCATGCTCGGCTTTGTGCCCTTCTATCCCTATTCCTGTGATCCTGAGGATATCATGCAGTGCGTAGAGGCTATGCACGAGAGATATGTCTTCTCGGATGTCATGTGCCGCGGCCACTACGGCGCGTATGCGTACAAGGAGTGGGAGAGGGAAGGCACCGCTCCCGTCATGGAAGACGGGGATCTGGAGATCCTGGCGCAGGGCACGTCGGATTACGTCGGTTTCAGCTACTACATGACCAACACGGTAAAAGCCAAAGTAGAGCAGTCCGGCCCTTCGATCGTAGGCGGCAACGCGCATTCTGTTCCCAATCCGTATGTCAAGGTTTCCGACTGGGGCTGGGCGATCGATCCCGTCGGTCTCCGCTATGCGCTGAACACGCTGTACGAGCGCTATGAAAAGCCCATGTTCATCGTGGAGAACGGCCTCGGCGCCTATGACAAACTGGAAGCTGACAAGAGCTGTGATGACAGCTACAGGATCGACTACCTGCGCGCGCACATCGAACAGATGAAGAAGGCGGTTGAGTACGACGGCGTGGACCTCATGGGATATACGCCCTGGGGCTGCATCGACGTGGTCTCCTTCACAACCGGAGAACTGGCAAAGCGCTATGGATTCATCTATGTGGATCTCAATGATGACGGCAGCGGCTCCGGCGAGAGGTATCACAAGAAATCCTTCGACTGGTACAAGAACGTGATCGCGACCAACGGAGAAGAATTATAAAACGGAAAAGTGAGAGGTATTAAGAACAGGAATGATCACGAAAAATCAGATTTGGAAGTTGTATGGAACTGATTTTACGGGAATGACTAAGAAGCTGCTTGAGGAAACGGAACTGGCGGCTCTGATCGGCGACAAAAAGACCAGGATCGGCATCAAGCCGAATCTGGTTGTGCCGTCCCCTGCGGAATTCGGCGGAACCACCCACCCTGAAGTTGTGGCGGGCATTGTTGAATATCTGCAGGAGCATGGATTTGAGAATATCACGATCGTCGAGGGATCATGGGTCGGGGACCGCACATCCGAGGCGTATGAGTATTGCGGCTATAGAGCCTTGTGCCAGAAGTATGGCGTTCCTTTTGTGGATGGACAGAAAGAAAAATACCACGCAGTTGACTGCGCCGGCATGAAGCTGAACATCATCAACGCGGTGGACCGCATCGACTTTCTGATCAATGTGCCGGTGATCAAGGGCCATTGCCAGACGCTTATGACCTGTGCGCTCAAGAATCTCAAGGGGCTTCTCCCCAACTCGGAGAAATCCCGCTTCCACCGCATGGGTCTTCATAAGCCGATCGCGCACCTGCAGGCCGGCATCCATCAGGATTTTATTGTTGTCGATCATATCTGCGGCGATCTGGATTTTGAAGAGGGCGGCAATCCCGTCGTCCGCAACTGCGTCATGGCGGCGCTTGACCCCGTCCTGGTGGACAGCTACGCCTGCCACTTGATGCAGTATACGCCGGATGACGTGCCCTATGTCCGCATGGCGGAGCAGCTGGGCATCGGAACGACGGACCTTGATGCGGCACAGATCATCAACCTGGGCGGCTATAAGGGCTACGCCGGCAAAGAGATGATGGAGGACCTCCCCAGAGAGAAGAAGATTCTTGAGGTCTCGTACGCCGTCGACGAGGTGGACTCCTGCAGCGCCTGCTATGCAAACCTCGTGGGCGCGCTGCGGAGACTGCGCGAAGAGGGCCTTTTAGAGAAACTAAAAGAGCCGATCGGGATCGGACAGGGTATGCAGGGGAAGACGGGACGCCTTGGCGTGGGCAGATGCACCAAGGATTTCGACGTCTGCATTATGGGATGTCCGCCCGATGAGGAGAAGATCTATGAGGAGCTCAAGGCCTATATCAATGCCTGATTGCAAGGAAGGGTGAGCGATGGCCAAATCCAATAATCATAAAATGGCGCTCTTATATATGATGCGCGAACTTCTCTTAAAGACCGATGAGGACCACGTCATGAACGCGACGGACCTGATCGCAGCGCTCGCGGGATACGACTGCGAGGCGGACAGAAGGACGATCTACTCGAATGTGGAGATCCTGCAGGATTTTGGCCTCGATGTGATCAAAAAAGAGAATGGGCAGGGCTATTATATCGGCTCGCGGGACTTTGAACTGCCGGAGCTCAAGCTCCTTGTGGATTCCGTGCAGTCTTCTAAATTTATTACCGAGAAGAAGTCGCGGGAACTGATCGGCAAGCTCATGAAACTGACCAACGAGCAGAAGGCCAGGCAGCTCAACCGCTCGGTTTTTATACGAAACCGCATGAAGACCGGCAATGAGAAGGTCTATTACAACGTCGACACGCTCCATGAGGCCATGAACCGGAACCGGCAGATCTGCTTCAAGTACGGGGAGTGGAATGCGGCCAAGGAGCTGGTGGAGAAAAAGGGCGGCACTATGTATCGGGTCAGCCCCTGGGCGCTTACCTGGGATGACGAGAACTACTACCTGATTGCCTTTGACGAGGCAGCGGGCATCATCAAGCACTACCGGGTGGATAAGATGCTCGGGATCGACCTTACGGAGGAGGAGAGAACCGGCCAGGACAGCTTTGAAGATTTTGACCTGGCGGCCTTTGCCAGAAAGACGTTCGGCATGTTCGGAGGGCCCGACGCCAATGTGGTCCTGCGCTGCAGCAACCACTTGGCCGGCGTGATCATTGACCGCTTTGGCAGGGAGGTATCGCTCGTGCCGGAGGATGGAGACCATTTCCATGTGCACGTCACGGTTGCGGTGAGCCCGCAGTTCTGGGGCTGGGTCACCGGAATCGGACCGGGGATCGAAATCGTCTCTCCGGCGGAGGTCAGGGAGGCCTACAGCGAGTACCTGCGCACGATACTGGCAAAATACACAAAAGCGGACAATTTGAAATGAGAATAATCGGGTAAAAAAGGACGCATGATGTGTTATAATATAAGAACAGGACGAGACAGATGCCATGAACAGAACGGGCGACACTGTCTTTGAAACCGGTTATGTGGCCGCCATGCGGAGAGGGGGATTCTCTGCAAGGATGGTCTATACATAATATGTGACTCCTTGATAGCGGAAAAGGGGACGTTTAGGCGTGGAAATCATGCTGAGGCGTCCTCTTTTCTTGTCTTTACGAAGAATCACGCATAGGATTTATAAATAGCTCCATTTGTACTTCACACGTCAATGTGGTAAAGTAATATATTATGCGGATGAAATCCAAATGATTGAGAGCAAAAAGGAAGTGGAAAGACTATGCACAAGGAATTTCTAATGGGAAATGAGGCAATCGCCCTCGGCGCGTTGGCGGCCGGCGTCAATCTGGTCTCGGGCTATCCCGGAACGCCGTCGACGGAGGTGCTGGAGACGATCGCAAAGCGAAATCCCGGCAATGTATATGTAGAGTGGTCGATCAATGAGAAGGCCGGTATGGAAGTGGCGGCCGGCGCGGCTTATACAGGCGCCCGTGCGCTGGTCACGATGAAGCAGGTCGGCCTGAACGTGGCTTCGGACCCGCTCATGAGCCTCGAGTATATCGGCGTCAAGGGCGGCATGGTCGTGCTGGTGGCAGACGATCCCGGCCCCATCTCCTCACAGACGGAGCAGGACACAAGGACGTTTGGAATGTTCTCCAAGGTGCCGGTTTTTGACCCCTCTTCTGTGGCGGAAGCCTATGAGATGATCCAGGAGGCCTTTGCCTATTCAGAAGAGTACAAGACGCCCGTCTTCTTCCGCGCGACGACCCGTGTGGACCACGGCTATGAGGCGGTGGATGTCAAGGACCAGGAGGAATACTATGTCAATCCGGTCGAGGGCTTTATCAAGGACGCCTCTCGGTGGGTCATTTTCCCCCGCCTGTCTGTCAAAAACCACGCGCTGATCGAGAAGAGAAACGCAGCGCTGAAGGATGTATTCTCAGCCTATCATAGAAATCAGATCGTGGCGGAGCCCGGGGAGAACTGCCGAAGAGGCATTGCGACGCAGGGCGTGAATTTCATGTATACGCTGGATTCCCTGCACGGAAGAAACGCGCGCGTCATGCGAGTCGCGACGCCCTTCCCCTTCCCGGAGAAGCTTGCGCTGTCGTTTCTCGAGGGACTCGATGAAGTATTGTGCATAGAGGAGCTCGATCCCGTAATCGAGCGCGCGCTCACGTATATTTGCGGCAAGTACGGTCTGTCCGTCAAGATCCGGGGAAAACTGACCGGCGACATTCCGCCGTCCGGCGAAAACTCCATGGAGATCGTCGGCAGTGCTTTGACCGCCTTCCTTGGTGAAGCGGCGGAAGCGGCAAAGGGCGAAAGGGATGCGCTGCCCCAGCCTCCGGCGCTGCCCGTAAGACCGCCCGTCCTGTGTGCGGGATGTCCCCACAGGGCCTCCTTCTATGCAGTCAAGATCGCGATGCGCGGGCAAAAGACCATTTACTGCGGCGACATCGGCTGCTACACACTTGGAAACGCAATGCCTCTTGATATGTGCGACACCTGCCTCTGCATGGGCGCGGGCATTGGCATCGCGCAGGGCGTTGGACATATGGAACCGGATACCAAATGCTTCGCGTTTGTGGGCGATTCCACCTTCTTTGCATCCGGCATCACAGGAACGGTCAACGCCTTCTACAACCAGGCAGATATGACGCTGATCGTCCTGGATAATTCTACAACCGCCATGACAGGGCACCAGCCCCACCCGGGCACAGGGCGCACCGTGATGGGACAGGTTGTGGAGAAGGTCAGCATCGAGCGCGTGCTCAGGGCAATCGGCCTCACGGTCGTGGAGACGGTGGATCCGCTTGACTTTGCCCTCTCCGTTGAGACTGTAAAGCGCGTCGCGGCAGAGCCCGGCGTCAAGGCCATCATTTTCCGCTCCCCTTGCATCGCTATTTCTAAGCCCAAGGGACGCTCCGAAGTAGACGCTGCGAAGTGCATAGGCTGCCGCAAGTGTATCCGCGAGCTCGGATGCCCCGCGATCATTCTGGATGCGGACGGCAAAAAGGCCAAGATCGATCCGTCGCTTTGCACCGGCTGCACGCTGTGCGAGCAGATCTGCCCTGTGAAGGCGATCGCGGGCGGCGATAAGAACGATACAGCGCAGAAGGGAGGCCGCCATGAATAAGAACATCATTTTGTGCGGCGTCGGCGGACAGGGCACCATCCTGGCTTCCAGACTGATTGCGACCGCCGCAATGAACAAAGATATTCCGATCAAGACCGCAGAGACCATCGGCATGGCGCAGCGCGGCGGCAGTGTATTCAGCCACCTGCGTCTGGGCGAAGGGACCAATTCCCCGCTGATCGGCAAAAAAGAGGTGGATCTGATCATCGGATTTGAGCCCGGCGAGACCGTCAGGCAGCTTCCTTTTTTGAAACCGGGCGGAACTGTCGTCGTCAGCAGCAGGCCGGTCATGCCGGTCAGCGCGATGATCGGACAGTCCTCCTACAATGCATCGGAGATGCTCGAGTATCTGAAAGCAAATGTGGAGAATCTTGTGATTGTGGACGCGGACAAGGCCGCAGAGGACCTCGGCTCTGCCAAAACATTGAATGTCGTGCTTCTTGGCGCGGCGCTTCAAAGCGGAGAACTGGGGCTTGACGAAGAGGACCTGATCGGCGCGATCAAAGAGAAGGTACCGGAGAAATTCTTTGCACTCAACCAGAAAGCACTGGCCTGGAGCCGGGAGCAGGAGTAAGAAGATAAAAGGAGGAAATAAAAATGCAGATTAACGAAAAGCAGCTGGCACAAGTGAATCATCAGATCCAGCGTCTGATCGCCGCTGACAATTTCTATGGAAAGCGCCTCAAGGAAGCCGGCGTCGACCACGTCAGCACAGTGGAGGACTTCCTGAATCTTCCCTTTTCCGAGAAGCAGGACCTTCGCGAAGCGTATCCTCTGGGACTTATGACCTGCAAAGAGGAGGAAGTGGTCCGCATCCACTCTTCCTCCGGCACAACCGGTATGCCCGTGATCATCCCCTACACCGCCAAGGACGTAGATGACTGGGGCGAGATGTTCAAGCGCTGCTATGAGTTCGCAGGCGTGACCGCAAAGGACCGCATTCACATTACCCCTGGTTATGGTCTCTGGACGGCCGGCATCGGTTTCCAGAACGGCTGTGAGAAGCTCGGCGCGATGGCGATTCCCATGGGACCCGGCAACACCGACAAGCAGCTGCAGATGATGATGGACTTAAAGTCCACGGTTCTGTGCGCGACCTCTTCCTATGCACTCCTTCTCGCAGAGGAGATTGAGAAGCGCGGCATCGCGGACAAGATCCATCTGAAGAAAGGCGTCATCGGCTCAGAGCGCTGGGGCGAGAAGATGCGCAAGCGCATCTCCACGGAGCTAGGCATTGAACTGTATGATATTTACGGACTGACAGAGATCTATGGACCCGGTATCGGCATCAACTGCAAATACGACACAGGCATGCATTACTGGGACGACTATCTGTATCTGGAGATCATCGATCCCGCGACCGGCAAAAACGTGCCCGACGGCGAGTGGGGCGAGATCGTCATCACGACACTTGTAAAGGAAGGTGCGCCGCTCATCCGTTTCCGCACGCACGACCTCTCGAGGATCATTCCCGGCGAGTGCCCTTGCGGCAGCAAGTTCCCCCGCATTGATGTGATCACCGGCCGAAGCGACGACATGATGAAGATCAAGGGCGTCAACGTATTCCCCAAGCAGATCGAGGAGATCCTCGCGACCTTCCCCGAGCTCTCCAGCGAATACCAGATCCGTATCTCCCATCTGGACGGCAAGGACAGCATGCGTATTTATGTCGAAGCGAGCGGCAGCAACGATTTCAAAGCACTGCAGCAAAAGATTGCGGCCGCGGTCAAGAGCAAGATCGGATTTACGCCGATCGTCTACGTCGTGGAGCTCGGCTTCCTTCCCAGAAGCGAAAAGAAGTCCAAGAGAGTCTTCGACGAACGTTTTAATTGAAAAAAACAGCGCTTCTGACAAGGAGCGCTGTTTTTTTGCTATAATCTAATAAGCTACAGGAGGTGAGAACATGAAAGTATGCCTTTTAAATGAATCTTTTCCTCCGGTCATCGACGGCGTTGTCAATGTGCTCATGAATTATGCCGATTATATGATGCGGGATTTTGACGCAAAGATTGAAGTTGGAACGCCGGAATATCCGGACGGCAATTATGATTCGTATCCGTATCCGGTCGTCGCCTACCCGAGCTTTAATACGGCGGCACAGACCAACGGGTACCGAACCGGCAATCCGCTGGTTGGCAAGGCGGTCTCCAAGCTGGCGGATTTTCAACCTGACATCATTCATTCCCACGGACCTGCATCAGCGACGGTCGTGGCAAGACTGGTGCGTGAGATGACCGGTGCACCGATCATTTATACCTATCACACCAAATATGATATTGATATCAAGCGCGCGATGAAGATCGATCTGATTGCCGAGGAGACCATCAAAGCCATGGTCGGCAATATCGAGGCCTGCGACGACATCTGGGTCGTCAGTGATGGCGCAGGAAAATCGCTCAAGGCACTGGGATTTCAGGGCGATTATCGCGTCATGAACAATGGCGTTGACTTTGCCAAGGGCAGAGTGGACAAGGAGACGGTTGCGAAAGTGACGGCCGGCTATGATCTGCCGGAGGGCGTCCCGTTGTTCTTATTTGTCGGAAGACTGATCAACTACAAGAACCTTCCGCTGATCCTGGATGCGCTCAAGATCCTGGCGGACAGCGGCAGGGATTTCCGCATGGTATTTATCGGAAAGGGCCCTGACAGAGACAGCCTGGAAGAGAAGGCCCGAGCGCTCGGTCTTATGGGCGAGCGCGGCGCAGCCAGCGCCGGCCTGAATGGACAGGGGCACGGCGTGCAGACAACGTCCGGCGCCAAGGTCTTCTTCACCGGCCCGATTTACGACCGCAATGAGCTGCGCGCATGGAACACGAGGGCAGACCTCTTCCTGTTCCCGTCCACCTTTGACACCAATGGTCTTGTGGTTCGCGAGGCGGCCGCCTGCGGACTGGCCAGCGTCCTGATCAAGGATTCCTGCGCGGCGGAAGGGATTACCGACGACCGCAACGGATTTATCATCGAGGAATCCGCGCAGGATATGGCGGACCTGCTGATGAAGGTTTGTGGAGACCTTGATCATGTGCACGACGTCGGGCAGCACGCCATGGACGAGATCTATATGTCCTGGTCGGACTGCGTGGCCAAGGCTTATGAGAGGTATCAGTATGTTTTGGCAAGAAACAAGGTCGGCGCCATGCCCCACCGCAAGGAGCAGGTGACCGATCAGATGGTCAAATTCGTCGCAAGAACCATGGAGGAAGAGGACAAGGTCCGCAAGACGATCCACGAGGCGGTCGGCGATCTGCGAGGCCGGGCAGTAGCCATGATGAGCATGATGGACCACGCGAAGGCGTCTCGCGATACGGCGAAGCTGCAGTGGAATGACATCATTGAAGACCTGTGGGCAGAGGCGGAGGAATTGTTCAAGCAGTGAAAAAGCAATTCGATTTCAGGAAAATGTCCTTTTACCAAATCTGGATCCGGAGCTTCTGTGACGGAAACGGGGACGGGATCGGCGATCTGTACGGCGTATACGACAAGCTCGAATACATAAAGAGCCTGGGCGTGGACGGCATATGGTTCAGCCCCATCTATCCCTCGCCCAACGCCGATTATGGGTACGACATTTCCGATTATAAAGACATACACCCCGACTACGGCACGCTGGATCAGTTCCGAAAGGTGTTGGATCGCGCGCACGCGCTGGGGCTCAAGGTGCTGCTGGATCTGGTGATCAACCACACCTCCGACGAGCACAAATGGTTTATAGAGAGCTGCAAGGGCAAGGACAACCCCTACAGCGACTACTACATCTGGCGGGATCCGCTCTTTAAGGGCGAGGAAAAGCTTCCGCCCAACAACTGGTACAGCCAGTTCGAAGGCCTTGCGTGGGAGTACAACGAGCAGAGAGGGCAGTATTATCTGCACGTATTTGCCAAAAAACAGCCCGATCTCAACATGGACAATCCAAAGGTCCGCGAAGAGGTCAAGAGCATCATGCGCTTCTGGCTGGATATGGGAGTGGATGGCTTCCGCGAGGATGTGATCAACTTCATCTCCAAGGTGCCGGAGCTCCCCAACGGCTGGTCCTTCGTGCCGGCGATCAATGGCCTGCCCTTCTACAAAGACGGGCCCAACCTGCACAAGTACCTGAGGGAGTTTCGCAAGGTCGCGCTGGAGTACGGCGCTGTGCAGATCGGCGAGGCGCCCTTCACCTCGGTGAAAACGGCGCTCACTTATATAGGCGGCAGAAACCGTGTGCTGGACATGCTGATCCAGTTTGATACCATGTTCGCGGACTGTTTCATGACGGAATATGTGCATCATGGATTCTGGCTGCGCAAGCTCAAGCACGCCTTCCGCGTATGGCAGTACGGCCTGCAGGGCAAGGCATGGTTCGCTCTATATCTGGAGAACCATGATCACCCTCGTGTCGTCAACCGCTATGGCAGCCTTAGGCATTGGCGGGCGTCCGGATCCATGCTGGCGGCCTGCTATATACTGCAGCGGGGAACCCCCTTCCTGTATCAGGGGCAGGAGCTGGGCATGACCAATATCGCGCTCAACTCCATCGACAAATATATTGACGTGGCGGCCAAGAACGCTTACAACACCTTCTTTCTCAAGGATTCTGTAGAGCGTCGGCTCGAGCGCATCCACGTGTCGACGCGTGACTCCGCGCGCACGCCGGTCCAGTGGACGGACGGGCCAAACGCAGGCTTTACGACGGGTAAACCCTGGTTCTACGTCAATCCCAACTATACGTCGGTGAACGCGGAGGCGGAGGACAAAGACCCTCTCAGTATCCTGAACTTTTATCGGCGCTGTCTCGCCCTTAGAAAAAGCAGCGAGACGCTTCTGTGGGGCACCTACAGGGAGTATTTCCCGGCCAGCAGAAAGCTGTTCATGTATGAGAGAAAGTATAAGAAGGAGCGGATTCTGGTGATCTGCTCGTTCCACAAAGAAGCCATGCACTATAGCCTGCCAAGGGGGTATGATCCGTCCAAGGGGCGGCTCCTTCTCGACAACTATATTGATAAGGAGGATATGAAAGGCTCGCACCGCCGCGTATGCGTTGCAGGCCATGACAGCAGGCAGCGCGTAAAGGCTGGCGTGATGAAGCGCCTTATGCCGTACGAAGCGCAAGTGTGGAAATTCTGAATATGTAAATATGCATTAGAAATCGGAAAGCCGCCCGGATCATGATGGATCCGGGCGGCTCTTTTTGCTTGTCCGCAGGTAGACTTCGAGAGCAGCAAATGGGTTTTACATGCCTAACAAACTGTGCTAGAATAGGCAAAAACAGAGGTTAGGAGCGTAAAACCATCTTGAAAAACAAAGCGAACAGGCATTGGATCAGCATACTATTGGCAGCGGCCGTCATCGCAGCTCTTGTTAGCGGCTGCGGAACGGAAGAGAAAGCAGCCGGGGACGATGAAAGCCGGGCGGGGATATCACAGACGACCAGTCAAGAGCAACAGGATCCCAACGAACTGGTGAGCCGGGAGATTTTTGCCATGGATACCTATATGGGGATCAGCGCCTACGGCGAGGACGCAGAGGCTGCGCTGGACGAAGCGGAGGCGGAGATCCTGCGTTTGGACGCACTGCTTGCGGCAGAGCATGACGACAGCGAAATTGCAGCGCTCAACGCAAATGGGGGTGGAGACGTGTCGGAGGACACAGCCTATCTGGTAAAGCGCGCCATGGAACTTTACAAGGAGACAGACGGGGCGTTTGATATCACAGTCTATCCCCTCAAGGAATTGTGGGGATTTACGACGCAGGAATACCGGGTGCCTTCTGAGAAAGAAATACAGGAGACACTGCCCGTGGTCGGAACGGATCTGATCGAACTGCGGGAAGAGGCTGAGAACGATGAAGCACCGGTGCTTGTCTACCAAAAAGAAGGTGTCCGGATCGATCTTGGCGGGATCGCAAAGGGCTATACATCTGCACGCGTGGCAGAGATCTTTGAAAAGCACGGCGTTCGTGGAATGATCAATCTGGGCGGAAACGTGCAGCTGGTCGGTCCTAAGCCCGACGGATCCTTATGGCGTGTCGCGATCCGAAAGCCTGAGTCGACAGAGGACGGCGCGATTCCCTGGCTGAACAGTGACAGTCCGCAGGCCGAGGCGGTCGGACAGGAGGACTTTATAGGAATCCTCGAGACGAGCGGGCAGGCGGTCGTGACTTCGGGTGGATATGAGCGATATTTTGAAGCAGAAGATAAGATCTACCATCATATTCTGGACGCGTCGACCGGCTATCCTTCCGATTCGGACCTGATCAGCGCGACAGTTGTCAGCGCGGACGGAACGCTTGCGGACGGCCTCTCCACATCGATTTTTGTCATGGGGCTGAACCGGGCGACGGAATACTGGAGAAATCACAACGAGGACTTCGACATGATTGTGATGAACAAGGAGGGAGAACTCTTTGCGACAGAGGGTTTGCAGGACCGGTTTACGAGCGGCCTTGCAATCAATTGGCTCACGCGCTGAGATCCTGTTCCGGGGTGAAGCCGCGTTACCTGTATATTAGCATCAAACCCGGGTCAAAATACAGCCATATTGGCAAACAGTATCTCTTTGGAGCAGAAAGGTGCCTGTTTGGATTCTAAATGTGTCTAAATGGGCGTTGAAAAACTGCAGCAAGTTAGAATAAACTAATCTGGCCTGACGTTAGTTGTATTAAACTAGCGCCGGGCCAGAACTGTTTCTGACAATTATTTTACAAAGGGGTGCCAAATGAAAAAGAAAACCTTAATGAGATGGCTCGCCATGACCCTTGCGCTCACAATGACATTCAATATGTCGTCCTTCACTGTCCTGGCTGCGGAAAATGCAGCAGAAGAGACTGTGGTGGAAGAGACTGCAGCGGAGACGGATCCTGCTGACGAAGCGGAGCCGGAAGACGCAGGCAGCGCGCAGGACAATGGCGGGGATGACACCGCAGGCGACGCAGCTGCAGCAGCGGAAGACGTCACCGACGAAGCGGAGACGCCGGATGCGGCAGAAGACGCGGACGAGGCAGCGACAGAAGTGGCTGCAGAAGAAGAGACAATCGAAGAGGGCGCGTCTGACGAAGACGGCGAAGAAATCACTGTTGAGGGCGAGGACCAGACTGTTGAAAAAGAGGCGAAGGCGGAAGCAGTGACCGTATTTGCTTCTACCGTAGAAATTGCGGGAAAGACCTATTCTTATGCAGATCTCGCCGGCGCCGGTGAAAATGAGATTACGATCATGGTCGGAGATGAGGCGCATGCCGTTTCTGATTTCACGGTGATCGGCGACACGGGTATCGTGTACTATTCCGCAGATCCGCTGACCGGAAAGCTCTATGGCACAGACCCCGCGCAGGTTACCAGCTATACGCAGTTCTATGCCTCCAAGGGCGTAAACGCGTCAGGCGCTGACTACGACGTGATCACGTCTGCAACCGGTCTTACCGGCAGGCACGCTAAGGATATTCCTCCGATCATCGCCAAAGAGGATGGCAGTATTGTCGGTATCCTGGACAATGTTGAAGTAGATGCGGCCGAATTTGCTGAGGCTTCAATCCTTAAGGCGGCTGAAAAGGCGCTGACGCATGAGCAGGAGGAACTCCTGTCAGTCACACTGAACGAGGATCCTTTCGTCAATCCTGAAGAGGCAGGCAAGTCAGTAGAAATCGCATCCTCTTCCTACGGCTATTCCTGTAAGTACGGCGACGGTGAGTTCATCATCAATCCCGATGATTCTGTCAGCGGTTACGTATGGAATGACTATAAGAACGCGCTTTACGGGGCGGTGATCTCCGATGGATCGGCCAGCGCCGGCGCTGTGTGGTGGACAGACCTCTATGGCGAGAGTGCGGCATCGGGCTTCCACTACAACAAGATCGAGATCGCAGTCAATAATGGCACCTCTGTTGGAAGCAATGCAGCTGACATTCACCGCTATGCTGCGTTCTACAACAGCGATAAGAAAGAGCTGAAGGCCGGTACCTATACGATCACGCTCTATGCAAGAGGCTACAATACAGTCAGCACGAGCGTAGAAGTAAAGGGCTCCTTTGACGGTGAAGTGACAGCTGCGCTCTCTGAAGACAAGAAGAGCGTAGAGCTGACCGGCATCGACGGCATGGAGAATCCCAGGGCGACTGTTACCCGCACAGAAGGCACGGGCAGAAACGCAAAGACTATCACATATGCATCCGACGCGGAGATCGTGGACGGAAAGGTCGCGCTGGATACGACGGAAAACGCGCTGATCCCCGCTGTCTATACAGTAGTAGTGAACAGCGATCAGTATGCGCCTGTCACGACTACATTTGAATATGCGTATTCCGGTTATGTGCTCATGAACATTCCCTACAGCGTATTCTATGGTACAGACGGAGCGAATGTCGCAGACGTCGACGCAGTATCTTCAGCCACCAACAAGACCGGAAACTACGGCTTTACTGGCGGCGCCTATCATTCCGGAACAACCTATGACGGCTCCGGCGCGGCAGGCGGTGCGAACGGCTCCAAGATGCAGGGAGTGATCTGGGCTGTCAAAGCAGAGAACTTCAGCGATGTAGCAGCTCTTGGAGGCGAGGAAGTGACGGATGACAGTTCCGTAACAACAGCGACTGCAGGACATGGAAACGTCACCACACAGACACTGGTCGGATATGAATCCCTCACAGAGAAGCCGGCGTATTCCTACTATATTTTGGCAGAAGCACCTTCCAGTTATCTCGTATTGGACGGCGGAAACTTTACAGCAGCCAACAATGCTTCCACAGTAGATGGAGCAGATGTTGACATCACCTACGGCTCTCACTGGGGAGACGTACAGGCCAATGTTACGGCGCCGGAGGTCAACGACAAGCTTGTCAGCGCGATCGTGATCACCGCGGAAGACGGCACAAAGGTCGGCCTGTATCATCTGGACCAGATCTGGAGAGGCACACAGCTGGCCTGGAAGAACAGCGTGATCGACAGCCTGGACGGCAGGAAGATCACCAATATCCGCTTCTACTGCATGGTCAAAGACGGAAATCTTACAGACGATGCAGCGCCGGACTATGCAAACTATGTCTACGACTATCCGGTAGACGTCATGATCAAGAAAACCTACACGGGCACAGTTACTGCTGCATTTGCAGGCGATTCCGGGATCACACTGGCAGGACTTCCTGAGGATGCAGAGAACGTAAAAGCGGTCGCTTATTACGTGATCAGCCCCAGGCCTGCGGTATACTCCTACCTCACACCTGTAGAAGTGGATGCAGCCTCTGACGCGTTTGTACCTGTACAGACAGAGGTAAGTGACGGGGCAATCACACTGGTGGAAGGCTCTGTGACTAATGCGGCAGGAACCGAGCAGGCATTTGGAAAGCCTGTTCTCGGCAAGATATATACGGTTTCGATCACCAGTGATAATTACGCCGATATAACGGCAAGCGCTGCCTATACTGCTGTTGAGACAGAGATCGCGGGTGTTCCTTATGTGTACACCGATCTGTCAGCGCTGGCGTCCGGCACAGAGAATGTTGCCGCAAACGGCAAGGAATACGCACTGAGCGGCTTCACGCCGATCGGCGAGAAAGGTATCGCGTATTATTCCGAGTCTCCTCTGTCGGGAACACTTTACGGCGTAGATCCGGAGAATGTAACAAGCTATACGGCGCTCTATAATTCTCTGGGAGTGAATGCTTCCGCAGCGGATTATGACGTCATCTCTTCCGCGACAGGATTCACCGGCAGACATGTCCGCGACATCCCTGCGATCGTGGCAAGAAATGAGGAGGGCATTGTCGGCGTAACGATCGCTGACAAGACTGTTTCTGCGGATGCATACGTGGAAGCGTCTGTTCTCAAAGCGGCCGGCAGGGAACTGACGAACGCGCAGGAAGAAGCGCTGAAGATCATGCTGAACAGCGACCCGGCAGCGGATCCTGCAGCGGCAGCTAAGGCGGTTAAGATCGCATCGGCCTCCTACAGCTACAGCTGCAAGTATGGCAATGGCGAATTTGTCATCAATCCCGATGACACTGTAGACGGATATGTCTGGTCCGATTATAAGAACGCGCTGTACGCAGCCGTTATTTCGGACGGAACCAATAAAGCAGGCGCTGTATGGTGGACGGATCTGTACGGTGAGAGCGCAACATCCGGCCCTCACTACAACAAGGTGGAGATCGCCGTGAATAACGGAACCTCCGTCGGATCCAACCAGGCGACCGTAAACCGCTATGCGGCCATGTATCATGACACCCTCAAGGCTCTCAAGGCCGGAACATATACCGTTACGCTTTACGCGAAAGGATATGAGACGGTCAGCGCGGAAGTTGTTGTCAAGGCTCCTTTTGAAGGAACTGTGACGGCAGCCCTCTCTGAGGATGCATCAAGCGTGGAACTGACCGGCACAGAAGGCATGGAAAATCCCAAAGTGACAGTCACCCGTACTGAGGGATCCGGCAGACAGGCAAAGGTCTACACCTATGCGTCGGATGCAGAGATCGTGGACGGAAAAGTTGCGCTGGATACTACGACCAACGCCCTGATCCGCACAACCTACGATGTTACGATCAACAGCGATAACTACGCTCCTGTCACAACAAGCTTTGAGTATGCGAAGGACGAACAAAATCTGATCGTCAAGGCGGCAGCCGCAAAGATTGCGGTCGGAAAGACAACTGCAGTCACCTTTGCAGGCGCTCAGGGAGAAGTGACCTTCACATCTTCCGACAATACAATTGCAACGGTCAGTGATGCAGGTAAAGTTGCAGCTAAGAAGCCGGGCTCCGTTGTGATCACGGTGAACAGCGCGGAAACAGACACCTATAAGGCTGCTTCCAAGTCTGTCACGATCAAGGTTGTTCCCGCGGCGACAAGCAAGGTCACACTGACCAACCTCGCAGGCGGCGTCAAGATATCCTGGGCCAAGGTTGCGGGTGCTACAGGATATAAGGTCTATCGCAACAACAAGCTGATCAAGACAACGACCAGCGCATCCGTTCTCAACATCACGGATACAGTGGTGAAATCCAAGAACGGATCCAAGTTCACTTACAAGATCGTCGCGTACACGAAGGGCATCGGCGACAGCACGCTCAATAAGACGGCAGCTACTTACCGTCTGACGGCGCCTGCTATTTCTTCTTTGAAGAATACTGCTGCTAAGAAGATGACCGTCAAGTACGGCAGAAACGCCAAGTCCGGCGGCTACCAGATCCGCTACAGCCTTAAGAAGACAATGGCGGGCAGCAAATCGGTCAAGGTGAACGGAAACAAGAACGTCACGAAGGTGATCGGCGGCCTTACGAAGGGCAAGAAATACTTTGTCCAGGTACGCGCCTTCAAGAAGGTCGGAAACGTCACCTACTGGTCAGCTTGGAGTACGGCCAAGACCGTTACGATCAAGAAGTAAACCGAGAAAAGCGCATACAGACAGAAATTGTACTAACAGCAATGAGAGCACGGGCACTTTGTGTGTCCGTGCTTTCGGTGCGAAAGGAATTGACAGGAAGAAGGATCATGATCAGAGAGAATAGACAAGTATCGTTTCTATTGCCGGCAATCTTAACCGTTTCACTGGTTCTGGGCATACTGCCGCACACGCAGGCCTCGCTTCGGGAAATCCCGGAGAGGCTGCAGCTGATCGCGGAAGAAGCCGTCACGGACCCCGTGAAGAAGAAGGATGCGAATGAGGGCAATGCGGAGAACGGCCCGACAGCCGTCGGCAACTTTACAGATGGCGTATATACGGGCTCATCGAGAGGGTATGGCGGTGATATCACCGTGCAGGTCACGGTGAAGGAGGGACAGATTGTCGATATCCAGATCCTCTCTGCACCCGGCGAGACGGAGCCTTACTATTCTCTCGCGACATCGATCCTGGATGTGGTCAAAACAAAGCAGACCTGGGAAGTAGACGTTGTATCCGGTGCTACCTACAGCTCTCGCGGTATCCTTGGAGCGATCCAAAATGCGATCACGGGCGAAACGGTCGAGAATGAGGCGCCGCCCAAGGTAGAGCCTGCCGGCACCAAGAAGCAGGACGCCTTTAAGGAACCGGCTGCCTATAAGGATGGCACATACACGGGGACAGCCGACGGATTTGGCGGCCCCATTACCGTGGAGGTGGTCATCAAAAACGGAAAGATCGCAGCCATTCGGATCCTGCGCGCATCCTACGAGACCGACTCTTACCTGCACCGGGCCAGAGGTGTGATCGACAGGATCCTGAAAAAGGGATCTCCGAATGTGGACGCAGTCTCCGGCGCGACCTACAGTTCCACAGGTATCATCAACGCAGTCAAAAGAGCGCTGTCCAAGGCGGCGACTGACAAAAAGCCCGCTAAGCCATCGAAACCCGCAAAGCCATCAAAACCAACAAAGCCGGAGATCCCTGCGGATCTTTTCCCGCCGGACGAGCTTGTTGACGGCGTCTATGAGGGAACCGGATGGGGCTTCGGAGGCGAAGTGGTCGTCAAGATGACAGTCAAGGGCGGCAAGATCGCGAAACTTACGGTCGTAAGCGCCAAGGATGAGACGCCCAAATACTTCAATCAGGCAAAAGCGCTTTTGAAAAACGTCATAGCGCAGCAGAATCCGGAAGTGGACGCCATATCTGGTGCGACATTGAGCTCCAATGGCCTGCTGGAAGCCATTATGGACGCCTATAACAAGGCGAAAAAGGAAAGCACAGAGCCAGATCCGGGTGCCGATCCGGATCCCGGTCCGGGCGTAGAACCAGATCCGGGCCCCGGTGGAGAGCCGGATGCAGAAGTGGTCTATCAGGACGGCACCTACACGGGTTCCGGCTGGTGTGACGATGGCGAGGAATTCTATTATGAGATTCTGGTATCTGTCAGAGTGACCGATGGAAAGATCACAACCGTCTCTGTGGACAAAGGCGAGGACGATTCGGATTCGCCCGAAGACAATGACTACTACCTGAATTGGGCCAAAGTCGGCAGAACTTTCCGCGGCGTCTTTTATCCCGGCGTTCCCGCCCAGATTGTGAGCAGTCAGCATGCGAATGTCGATACGGTTACCGGCGCTACCTATTCGTCCGCAACGATTCGCAGTATCGCGGCGCAGATCATCAGTGAGATCCCGACGGTGGAGAAAGAAAAGCCGACGGATCCGGAAGACCCCGAAAATCCTGATCCGACCAATCCGGATCCGGTAAATCCCGACCCGACAACGCCGGATCCCACCGATCCGACGCAGGGCGGCACGACTACGGCCCCGGCAGACCCGGCCGATCCGACGCAGGGCGGCACGACTACGGACCCGGCAGACCCGGCCGATCCGACGCAGGGCGGCACGACTACGGATCCGGCTGACCCCGGCGATCCGACATCAGGCGATACAAGCACGAATACGGCTGCGCCGGGGGCGCCCGAAGCGGAAGGCGCAAACCAGGATCCTGCAGACCCGGAAGAGACAGGCAATCAGGGTTCGGCGCCGAAAACGGGAAAATCGGACGCACCGGACGCTGCATCTAAAGAATCTGATGCAGGGAAAACAGAAGAGGAGGGCGCCACACAATGATGTATAAGAATTTCATCACGAAACTCCTCACACTTCTCGTGATAGGCGGCGTGCTTATTTACTATCAGTCCGTTGCAGTCGCGCGTGCGGCGGTCGTGGCAGAAAATGAGGCGAAGATCGCGGAGGTGGAGGAATACAACCGGCAGATCCAGTTGGAAAACGCCCGCAGACAGGCGGAGAACACCTACTACGTAAATGGAACCTATGAAGGACAGGGACAGGGATACGGCGGACCGATCGTGGTCTCTGTGACGGTGGAGTATGATATTTTGACCGATGTGCATGTGGTCTCTCATGACGCGGAGGACCCCGCGTACTATGAACAGGCGGAGCCGCTCGTGGACAAGGTGCTCAGCGGGCAGTCGACCGATGTGGATGCTGTGGCCGGCGCATCCTTCAGTTCCCGGGGAATTCTGGAGGGCATTAACAATGCCTTGGAAAAGGCGGTGAGAAAGTGACGACGGGCAAAACACAGAACAGAAAACAGAGAATGCAAAGAAACGCACTGCTGCGCGCGGCCATTCAGGCGATCTTCTTTGTCATGATGCCCGGCGCCTTCATGGCGGCGTTCTCGGGCGTGAAGAGCATATTTCTCGCGGTTTCGGAGGGCGGCGTGCTGGAACTGAGCAGCTTTATCAAAGCACTGCTGGGACTGTGCGGGTTTACGATTGTATTTGGCAGATTCTTTTGCGGATTTGCGTGCGCATTTGGGTCGCTGGGAGATCTGGTATACTGGCTGTCCGGCCTGATACAGAAGAAGATATTAAAGCGCAGAAAGCCGATCCAGATCCCGGCAAAGTACTCGCCGGTCCTGCAGTTGATCAAATACGTGCTGCTCGCGGCCATTGTTACGACGTGCGCACTTGGGATTTACGCGAAATTAAACCGATTCAATTGGAATCCCTGGTCGGTCTTTTCTTTCTTTACCGCATTACAGTTCTCGCTCAACGGATATGTGATCGGCGGGATCCTGCTAGTGGCGATCATATCCGGAATGGCGTGCAAGGAGCGCTTCTTCTGCCAGTTTCTGTGTCCGATGGGGGCCGTCTTTGCGCTCCTTCCGCAGCTGCCCTTTTCGGCGCTGCAAAGGGATGCGGACAACTGCATCAAGGGATGCCAGGCCTGTAAGAACAAGTGCCCGGTGGACATCAAGCTGGAGAAAGACGGCTTCCGAAATGGTGAGTGTATTGCATGTGAACAGTGTACGCAGGTGTGTCCCAAGGCGAATCTTACGCGCTGGGACAGAAAGCTTGTACACAATGAGATGATCCCGGTGATCGTCAAGGCTGTGCTGCTGCTTATACTTGGCATGTGGCTGGGACTCACAAGATTTGCAATTTGAGCGTAAGTGCGCGATCCGGTGATCACTTACAGGGTCCGCAGCAGGAACATCATAATACAAATCATCGAATACGTACAGAAAGGAAAGCGCCCGGCCGATTCCAATGGGAATCTGCCGGGCGCCAATTCGTTCCTTCGCTATACTGCTGCGCTTATGCAGCAGGTTTGTAGATCAGGCTGTTATTACAGTCTCTCGGTGTACTGCTTGAAGATGAAAGCATAGCAGGTGCCGCCGCGAGGATCGTTGATCAGCAGTCTGTACCACTCGCCGTCGGAGGTAATTCCGTCGACTTTCAGCTTGTGGCCATACTCATAGGTCTTTGCGATCGGGCCGTTGGGGGTGTATCTGCAGTTCAGGCTGGAAGCGGTAACCTTTACCCAACGGGGGGTAATTGCCTTTACTCTGATTTCCTGTCTGCCTACGCCGCCAGTTACCTGCTCAAGATCTTCAACATTCAGTTTGTTTTCCATTTCGCTCATTTTTTTTCTCCTTTTTAGCTCAGTGCCAAGTGATTAAGGGTTTATATAAATGCGGCTTGGAAAATGTTGGCCGCACTTATGTCCTGTTTTATTTGTTCCTTATGTCATTATATACTCCATCCACGGGCATTATCCACGGGGAAAATAGAAAAAAATAAAACTGTCTAAATGGAGCATTGAAACCAGCCTCTGTCAAGGTCATCCCAGCAGATATTTGTCGATGACCTCCGCAATTCCGTCATGATCGTTGTCTTTGACGACGACGTCCGCAGCGCGCAGCGCTTCTTCGTTGGAATTGCCCATCGCGGCGCCAAGCCCTGCCATCTTTAACATAGGCACGTCATTGAAGGCGTCGCCGACGCCGATCGCCTTCGCAATGGGAACACCCAGGACTTCGCACAGATCCGCGAGCCCGGTTCCCTTGGAGACGCCCAGCGGCGTAGTCTCCAGAGACGTGGTTTCTGCAAAAGTGAAATCCAGCGGGAGTCCTGAGAGTCTCTCCAGCGTCCGCGCTCTGCTCTCAGGGCTCGTGTGATACATATTGATCTTATTGATCCGGTCTGCGTTTTCAAGGGCGAAGGCCCGGATGTCCTCCGCGAAGGAACTCGTGGCTCTGTAGAGGGGCTGATACACGCCCATCCGGAAGTGGTCCATACGCTCCACGTCAGCGGCCTCCACATAGCCAATCCCGTCGACCATGACCTGCATCATCAGATCTTCTTTTCGGGAAGCATCGACCAGAACGGGAATCAGCTCCCGGGGAATTGTTCGCGTTGCCAAAACCCTGCGGGCCTCGAAGTCATAGATCACGGTCCCGCAGGCGCAGGAGCCGTAACGGATGCCCATTTCGGAAAAGGGGTAGAGTGAGAGCTCTGATACAGCGCGGCCCGTGTCCAGGGCCAGTATTTTGCCGGCTTTCCATGCGCGGCGGCAGGCTTCCATAGCGGAAGCGGGGATCTCTTTGTCTGTATTAAGGAGAGTGCCGTCCATGTCAAAGGCGGCGAGACGGTAATGTGGCATAGTTTCACCTCTGTACTAATTGATAATAGTTGTTTTTAGGAACTGCGATCCCGCAGGCGGGAACGCACAAATATCGCCGCAAGTAGAAACAGTGTGAGCACAGATACGATGGCGCCTTCCAGGAGATATGGCGTTCTGTATTGCAGAACGACCTCGTGATGTCCTTCGGGGATTACCAGCGCCATATACAAAAGATCTGCATTCATGATCTGTGCCTTTTGGCCGTCGATGCGAGCAGACCAGCCAATACTGTACGGAACGGCGATCTGAAGGATACGGCTTTCTGAGAGGTCGATCGTACCGGAAATCTGTTTTCCGTTTACATGTGTATTTGTCAAAGAATTGTCCCGAAGCTGCGCAGCATAGGTCTCATAGTTGTTCATGGGGACAGCCCAGAGACTTATTGAGTCATAGGTAAACTGACTTTTCATAGGACAGCGGAGCAGAAAACGAGTCCGGCCTCCGGGGCCGATGCCCAGATCAAAGGTGATTCCCTCACGCTCTACAGGCCATTTGCTGGTCAGATTTGATATTTTGCCAATTCTAGACTCGCGACCTTTGGGATTATCGGTGAAGCGCACGACATTGAGAGAACAGGCATCAGGATATACCAGGCGGATTCCCTCAAGCTGCAAATAGATTTCCGCATTTTTAGGAATATCCGCATAAAACTCCATGCAGGCGTCTTGGGTTTGGGCCGTCATAGTGGTATCGTTCATGGTCAGATCCTGAAGATCTGTGATTTCATATTCCAGTTCGTACGCGCTGTTTATGATCTCTGTCTCTGCAAACTGAGCCGGGAGTTCGCTGCAATTCTCTGTATCCAGCACTACTCCCTGAAGAAGCGCCTCCTGTTTCTGAACCGGGCCGAGCGCGTCAAATGTATCTCTGCGGATAAAGCTGTCGAATGAGTAACCAACGGGCAGGGCCAGTTTGTTCTCATATACATTATAAAGGTCGGAAGACAGCGAGGACGAGAGCTCATATCCATATGGAATCAAAGAGAATACATTCGAAGGTGACGTATAGTACTTCACTCCGGCCAGCTCTAGCAGAGAGGTTCTGTTGCCGATGCCGAAGAAATTGCAGTTCTGCAACATGGCATTGGATTCTACCGCATTCAGGTAGTCATACATTGTGCGGGGATACATGCTCCACCAGGCACTGGTACTGTTGACTTTATTGAAACCATCAACATTGGTTGTGATCTCTTTGCTCTCCACCCGGAAAAAATCCTGCTCCCGAGAAAGGCCGGACAAGGGCCTTGAGGAGTCGGATATGTTGTAATCATGTTCCTCTGCCTTCTCAAATTCTGACACATAATTGCCTTTGCCCGGTGCAAAAATATGGTAGATCTGAAAGAACATACACATGATCGTGATTGCCGTCAAAACACCGGCAGACATGCGCCCCCCCGATTTGCGCCGATCTGCAGCTCCGCTGATCAGGTACAGTACCAGTACAGCAAGAAGCGCGAGAAGTGATATATCTACATACTGTTTACCGGGGAGATCCTTCATAAACCAGCAAAGGAAGACATAAGGGAGGCAGCTAAGAGCAATCACGAGGCGCCTTTTCAGTGAGCATTTGCAAAGTCCGGCAAACGATTCGGTAAACATGAAAGAAGCTGTAAAAGCGAAAGCATATGTCCAACGATTAGAGGCGTAGCCCATTCCGTTCATGATCCGTCCGGCCATAGGAATCCCCAGCATGAGCAGCTGTACCGCACCGAACAGGCGGAAGGACCTATTAAGTCCGGAACGGTCCTCTGCCTGAAACAGACAGAAGAAAATAACAGCGGGCAAAGCAATACTGAACAGACCGATTACGGTTGTATAATCCGCTTCGATATTAGTACAAAAGAGAGCGGCGAGAGCATGCTTATAGAATGCCTTGCCATAGTGCAGCATGGAATCTGTATAGCCATTGAGTCCGCCGATGCGAGGATTTTGCGTATACGCATATAAAGTGGGTAAAAGCGAAAATGCACAGAGAAGGGCACCGGCGAGACAGATAAAAGCTGCCCTCAGATCCGTGCACAATTCATCGACAAACGTTTTCAGGCTTCTATCTTGAGACCAAGCAGTCAGACTCCTGCACACCACATAGATAACAAGCAGGACCGCATTGATATAAAAGGTATAGAAGCTTACAAGGAGATTAAAAAAGACCGTGAGCAGCAACAACCCTTTCTTGCCGTTTCGCCTGTAAAGTTCGTAGCCGCCCAATAATAGAGGAAGAAAATAAGCCCAGTTGACAAAGTTGGGATGCATGGCGAACATGAGCAGGATATTACTGGAGAAGGTATACGTCAGCGCACCGCATAAAACAGCCCATTTGTTCCACCGCCCGCAAATAAAGCAATATACGGAGAATGCAATTCCAGCGAGCCATAGCTTAGAGAAGACCATGAGAGTATAGCGGTGTATGCGTGTCATGAAGAAAAGGGCAGCGCAAAGCCAGCTGATCGGATCCGCGAAGTCATAGCTGTTAAGAACCATGAACAGGTCTGTGCCCTGTCCGATCGTATAATTGAAAGGAAGGATTCCAGTCAGATTTCCGCTGCCGCGCAGTACGGATTCTGTGATGTCGCATACATAGCTGAAGGACGGAAAATGCTGGTAAAGGCCATCGAGAACCCACAGCATATCTCTGCCCTGTGCGCGGTAAAAAAGATACAGGAAGACCGATCCTGCAAACCAGAGCAGCGAATAGATCAACAAGCAGGCGGGATAATGATAATGCGGACGCGGTTCTTTCGTAGAAGTAGTGGGCATTTTAGAGGTCTCCGGTGATTGACAGTGTTTCAAAATACAGAAATCATTATAGCATGCTCAAAAGTACATTACGATTTGGCGCGATAGATCGCGGCCAATCCTCCGTGGGAAGTCTCCCTGTACTTTTCATCCATATCCAGGCCGGTGCGGTACATGGTGGCGACGACGTCGTCGAAGGAGATCTTCCTTGTTGTGTAGAGGAAGCGCGAGAGCGTGACGGAACTGATCGCACGCATGGCGGCGACGGCGTTCCGCTCGATGCAGGGGATTTGCACAAGACCGCCGACCGGGTCACAGGTCAGGCCCAGATTGTGCTCCATGGCGATCTCCGCGGCATACTCGATCTGATCGATGTTGAGCTTTAGGAGCGCGGCGACAGCAGCAGCTGTCATGGAACAGGCGCTTCCGATCTCCGCCTGACAGCCGCATTCGGCTCCGGAGATGCTGGCATTGGTGCGGATCAAATTGCCGACAAGGCCGGCAACGGCCAGCGCATCCAGAATCTCTTCCTCCGGGAATCCCCTGTCGACGTGCATGTAATAGAGCACAGCTGGCAAAACACCGCAGCTTCCGCATGTAGGCGCCGTCACAACGAGATTCTCATCGGCATTTTCTTCACTCACTGCATAGGCATAAGCAGCCAGCAGGCGGTTCATGGTCACATCGGCGCTCTCGTTATAGCAGCGCTTTTCATAAAGAAGCTTAGCTTTTCTGGCAACGCCCAGACCGCCGGGAAGGATCCCCTCTGTGGCAAGCCCGCGAGCAACGGCGTCTTTCATAGCGTCCCAGATTGTCTTCAGATATTCGCGCAGCGAAGGGTCTTCCATTTCTCCGATAAACTTCAGGAGCGTTATATTCTTGTCCCGGCAGACCTGCAGCATCTGGGAGAAATTCTCCTGGGGGTAGATCTCGATCTCATCTTCGGAGGTCTCGTTCTCAATGCGGATCGAGCCGCCGCCGATACTGAAGATCCGGTTCTTTCCCAGGAGCTGCCCTTCCTTATATGCCTCAAAGAGCATCGTGTTGGGATGGGGGAGATCCTTTTCTGTCCGGTTGATGAGTATTTTGGCGCCGGGAAGGCCGGACTGGATCGCTTTGCCTGTGCCGTGTCCCTCGCCGGTAAAAGCCAGCGAGCCGTACAGCGTGACAAGGAAGCGGTCCGCCTCGGGATAACGGGCGCCGAAGATCTGCGCGGCGTGATAGGGACCGACTGTATGGGAACTGGAAGGGCCGTGGCCGATCTTGTAGACATTTTTGATACTTTTCATGACGTGTGACCTCGTTTGACATCAGCAGAAAAAACACATATACATTATAGCATGTTGTGAATGTTCGTACTCAGTTTGGTTAGTTATGGTTTGGTCAGTTATGTTGAGAAGCAATGGCGCAGCCGTTTGTACAGGAAGAGAGAATTGCGTGTGCAGAAGAAAATAAGGTTGTATAATAGGGCTCAGGACTCACGCGCAGCATCATAGAAAGCAGGCGCAGGAAAACAGACTCGGGGAGACATCTGCATGGAACTACTCTGGTATATCATCGCGGTGCTGGTTTATCCGCTCTTGTCCATGTTTGAGAATGTGAGCTGGTATGGGAAACTGTTCGTGCAGAAGTCGCCGGGGGAGGTGAAGCGGAGTCTTCTCAAGGTCTTCTTCATGTTTGCGGCGGTGATCGCAGCCGCGCTGATCCTGTAATGAAATTTGTGTCTGTTTGTGGATGATTGATAGTAATATGAAAAAACAAAGTCTTGAAGGAATATTGACAAAAAAGGAAGTGAGCCAGGCGGACAAGGTCCGTCTGGTTCTTGGCTTGAGTCTGCCTGCGATCCTGGCGCAATTGACCTCGATTGCCATGCAGTATATTGACGCCGGTATGGTCGGCAGCCTGGGCGCCGGCGCGACTGCGTCCATCGGCCTTGTGTCGTCTTCGACCTGGCTGATTGGCGGAAGCTGTATCGGAATAGCGGCCGGCTTTTATGTGCAGATCGCGCAGCTGATCGGCGCACGGAGAGACCGTGAAGCGGAGGATGTATTGCGCCAAGGCCTGACAGTCGTCCTGCTGCTGGGGGCACTGATCTGCCTCGCGGGACTTGCGATCAGCGGTTCTGTGCCGCGCTGGCTGGGTGGCGAGGAGGAAATCCTTGCGGATTCTACCGCCTACTTCCGGATTTACTGCCTGTCTATTCCTTTCGTCCTCATCCGGCAGCTGTCGACCGGCGTGATGCAGAGTACCGGAGACATGAAGACGCCAAGCGTCCTCTCGGCGCTCGTATGCCTTCTGAATGTGGTGCTCAACATGCTGTTCATTTTCCCGACAAGGACGGTGGAGATTCTGGGACATGCCTGTACCATTCCCGGCGCAGGTCTTAACGTGGTCGGCGCAGCGCTTGCCACAGCCCTTTCGGACGTCAGTATAGCGCTCACCGCACTTTACATGATCAGCACCCGCAACAAGAGGATTTCCCTTCGGAATAAGGGCAGCTGGCGCTGGAAAAAGCCTACCATGGCCAACGCGGCGCGGATCGCCATACCGCTGTCCTGCGACCAGATCTTTATGTGCAGCGCCTATGTGGCAGGCACCAAGATCGTGGCCGGCTTGGGAACCGTGGCGGTTGCGGCCAACTCCCTTGCGATCACGGCGGAGAGCTTGTGCTACATGCCCGGTTATGGCGTCGGCGCGGCGGCTACTGCAATCATCGGACAGACGATCGGCGCGGGCAGGAGAGATCTAACCAAAAGCTTTTCGAGGGTGTCAGTCTATCTGGGGATGGCCCTGATGGGACTCACAGCCGTTCTCATGTACATAGGAGCCCCTGCTATATTCTCGATGCTCACAAGCAGTGCGGAAGTCGCCGCGCTTGGCACAGAAGTTCTGCGGCTCGAACTGATCGCAGAGCCCCTGTACGGGGCGTCCATTTGCTGTGCGGGTGTGTTCAGGGGCGCGGGCGATACGTTAAGGCCCAGCATCATGAACCTTGTGAGTATGTGGTGCGTGCGCATTCTGATGGCGATGATCCTGGTGCCCCGCATGGGCCTTCGCGGTTATTGGACCGCTATGGCGCTTGAACTGTGCTTCCGCGGACTGATCTTCCTGATCCGTCTCTACAGAGGAAAATGGATGAAGAAAGCAATTGTATGAACGACCGGCAGTGGATATCTTGAACTGTGCCGTATATAATTGCATCGAGCAAAGCGGGGATTTCCCCGTTGGCATACAAATACCAACAGAAATGGCTACGGGAACAACAGAAATTATAGAAGGAAGCATAGAAAGGACAGTAAATACTATGAAGAACAGATTATTCATTTCATTAGGTCTTGCAGCAGCACTGATGACAGCGGGATGTGCCGGGAAAAATGCCGGACAGGCGCAGCCGGAAGAAGCGCCGGCAGCGGAGACCGTGCAGACTACAGAAAATACAGAAAACGCAGAGAATGCCGGCACGCAGGATGAATCTATAGAGGCGGAGCCGATCACCGATAATACCGATGGCAGTACAGAAGAAGTCCCTGTCGAAGCGGAGGATGTGAATGAGGCGGCAGCTCCCGTCGATTATTCGGACGAGAACAATTGGGCTTACTACGGAATCGGCGAAGACAAGGATGTTGACCTGTTTTTGGTCTGTCCCACTGTTGATACGCTGGACGAAGAGAATATGTCCCTCGAAAACGACGTCATGAAGGGATACTTCGAAGGCGCTCTGAACATGGAGCGCGGCATTTATGAGGACAGCTGCAGAATGTACGCGCCTTACTACCGGCAGATGGCAATGAACGGTTATTCGCTGGAGGACGCGGAAGAGACAGAAAGACGCCTTGCATTTGCCTATAAGGATGTATCGGACGCGTTTGCTTACTATATTGAAAATGAAAACGACGGAAGGCCGATCATTCTGGCGGGCTTCTCTCAGGGAGCGGATATGTGCTACCGCCTGATGGAAGAATATTTTGGCGACAAGGAATTGCAGGATCAGCTCGTAGCCGTCTATGGAATCGGCTGGGCGGTCACGGAAGATATGGTGGAAGCGTATCCGCAGATCGTTCCCGCTAATTCTGCAGACGATATCGGCGTTGTGATCAGCTTCGACTGCGAAGCGCCTGAAGTTACGGAGACGATCGTCAATCCCGCAGGTCAGAAGGCATATTCCATCAACCCTCTCAACTGGAAGACAGACGGGACGCCTGCGGATAAGTCCGAGAATATCGGCGCCTGCTTCACCAAATACAGCGGAGAGATTAAGAGCGAGGCAGCCGGCCTTTGCGGATGCTATATCGATGAAGAGCGAGGGGCTCTGAAGGTGACGGACGTAAGCCCCGAGGACTATCCGGCTGTGATCGATATCTTCCCGGATGGCGCGTATCACATCTATGACTATCAGTTCTTCTTCCGGAACCTGCAGGAGAACGTGCAGCACAGAGTGGAACTGTATATGGAGCAGGTTGCAGCAGCGGCCGCTTAATACAAACAGGTTTAGGTAATACAAAAAGAATTCATGAGAAAAGCCTGCCGCAATGCCGGCAGGCTTTTCAATGCAGGAATATAAGGGCGGATCATACTAAAAAAGAAGGTGCTGTGAAACAGCACCTTCCTTATCTTACTGCGGAAGATGGGACTTGAACCCACACGGTGTAACCACCACAAGATCCTTAGTCTTGCTCGTCTGCCAGTTCCGACACTTCCGCATATGGTCTGCAAAGAGTTATTGCAGATGCAGGAGATGGGACTTGAACCCACACTATGTTGCCATAACAGGCACCTGAAGCCTGCGCGTCTTCCATTCCGCCACTCCTGCGAACGAATGATATTGTACATCGGATTAATCATATTGTCAACGGATAATAAAATTGTGTTATAGTAAAAAGTGGGGTTTTTAATGGAAATGTAGTTATGATCTAAAATAGACGAAAGAATGGTAACAAAACGAAGGAGCGAGAAATGAGAAACAGAGTATTGGTGAGCCTCATGTGCGCCTGCACAGTCGCAGCGACAGTTGTCGGCTGCGGATCCGGCGCAGGGGGGAATAAAACAGAGGCAGCACAGGCCGAAGCGACCACAGCGGAAGAAGCCGCAGAGGCAGATACGGCGGAAGCACTTGCAGAGGCGCGAGAGCCCCAGTTCATTACGACGACGACAGCCGCTAATTTTACGGGTGAAAAATATGAGAGTGAGGACGGATGGTTTTGCAGGTATGACGCTGACCTCATGGAAGTCAACGAGCGCAGTGATGCGGTGGAATTCATCTATACGGGGGAGAGCAACGGCACCAATAAGCTGATCGTTCGCTATATTCCCAACACATCCACAGATCTTGCGATTGCGGACGCGCTGATCCAGTACGACGGCGAGAGGATCGAGCGCGGAGAGGGATATTTTGGCGGAAGGACGGATATATGGGCCTTTTACGCGGATGTGATCCGGAATGGATGGCGCAACACGGTTGGCTTTACGGCAGTCGAGTACAACGAAGGCGTGCTTTTCATCGAGAGAGACCGTTATACGGAGGACGACGAGGAGAAGCAGCAGCAGATCACAGATACGATCAACAATACGCTGGGCAGCTTTGAATTCGAGGACTTCGCTCCGCAGGAGGAGTACGACTACATACCCGGCAAATATGTGCTGGAGGAGTCCTCGCTGGAAGGAGACACCGAGAATTACGCGAAGTCTGTACTGTTAAACGCAGATCACACAGGCGAGATCACCATACAGGACACGGTGCCGATTATCTGGCTTGCCAGAGACGGACTGATCAAAGAGGACTATGTGGGCGGCGAATCCTACTATTTCTCGATCGAGGGCGAGTATCTTTACCTGCAGCAGGACGGAGAATGGATCGAATACCACAAGAAGCTGGGAGCGAACACCGGCGTCGCCAACATGGACGCGTCCGGCAGGGATCCGATGGCCTTTGCAACGTACGAGAACGAGAACGGATGGCTGGTCTATTATGACAAAAGGCTCTTTCAGGTAAGCGAAAGCTATAACGCGGTCGACTTTGTATATGGGGAATCGGAAGACGATACGGATAAACTGAGATTTTCCTACGAAGAGGACGCGACGACCGACGAGGTGCTCGCGGACATCGAGAGCGATTATGACCACGATCAGATCCAGCGCAGCGAGGGGTATTTTGGCGGCGGCCGCGAGGCGTGGGGCTTCACAGTGACAATTACAGAAGACAGCGACGCCGGGCGAAAGAAGATCTATACAGCGATGGAACACAATGGCGGCGTCCTGCTTGTTGAGAGAACCGCTCATACGTCGGACAGCGAGGAGCAGACCAGGATGGACGCGGCCTTCGAGGAGATCGCCTCCACATTCCTGTTCACAGAGCACGATCAGCCGCAGGAGTATGACTATATTCCCGGCAAATACCTGCTCAATGACAAAATTCTGCAGAAGGATGCAAGCGGCTATCCGGGGTCCGTTGTCCTTCGGGATAACCATACAGGCACCATGGGAGATATGGATATTGTCTGGTACGCAAGAGATGGAATCCTCAAGGAGGATAAGGCGGGCGGAAAGACCTACGATTATCACTTCGAGGGCGATACGCTCTATGTCGACATGGACGGCGAATGGGTCGAGTTTGAGAGAGAAGAAACGGACGACTAAACCGCTTTGCGGCCGTGCAGGGATGAAAACAGAAAGGGGATATGTATGTATGCACTTGTAACCGGCGCCAGTGCCGGCATCGGTATGGAGATTGCCAAATACCTGGCCGTCAAGGGCTACGACCTGATCCTGACGGCCCGCAGGGAGGACCGCCTTGAGAAGCTGCGCAGCCAGATCCTTCATAAGTATCCGGAGAGGAACGTGATCGTGATCCCGGCCGACTTGTCTTCCAGAGAGGAATGTATGCGCCTTTTCAAGGAGTCCTGCGAGAAGGCGGGCGCGGAGAACATTGATTTTGTTGTCAACAACGCAGGGATGGGCGTATACGGCCGCTTTTTGGAGACGGATCTGGACAAAGAACTGACGCTGATCGATCTCAATGTGACGTCAGTCCATATCCTGTCCAAGCTGTTCCTGCGGCAGATGGTGCAAAATGGACATGGCGTACTACTCAATGTGGGATCCTGCGCGGGATTCACGTCGGGGCCGACATTTTCCAGCTACTATGCCTCCAAGAACTACGTCGTGCGGCTCACAGAGGCTATTCACGAGGAACTGCGGCAGGCGGGGAGCCCGGTAAAAGTCTCCTGCCTGTGCCCGGGACCGGTTGACACCGCGTTTAATGACAATTCAGGAGTCCTTGTGTCCGGCAAACAGATCACAGCGAAGCAGGCCGCGCGGGAAGGCGTGGACGGCGCGCTGCGGGGGAAGATGATCGTCATTCCGGGCATTAAGATGAAGATGGTCACGATCGGCTCCCATCTTCTGGGAGAGCATCTCTCAACTCGCATCAACTATAGGATTCAGAAGAAAAAGGCTGGGGAATAGGAACGGTACGAAAGAGATCATGCGGCACGCAGGCCGCGCAAGGCGGCAGCGTGCATGTCTGCAGTTTCATAGTAAGATTAGGCAAAACAGGGGTATTAGGGGACACAAATGGAAGGGATTCGCAATAAGCAGCGCCCATTCAGGCTGCTCAAGTATTTATATGAAAACACGGATGAGGAACATCCTGTCACAACGTCGGAGCTGGTGGAGATTTTTAAAGCAGAGGACGCGCATGCGTCGCGAAAGACCGTGAAGGATGATATCGACATCCTGACTCAAGAAGGGTTTGATATCATTACGATCCGCAGTACGCAGAACTCATTTTTCCTGGGAGGGCGTACGATGGAAGTTCCGGAGCTCAAGCTCCTGATCGACGCAGTATCTTCCTGCCGCTTTATTTCGAAAGAAAAGAGTGCGGTTCTGATCGGCAAATTGAAGAAAATGACCAGTAAAGAGCAGGCGGCAAAACTGACGCGGCACATGTATGTGGCAGACAGGGTCAAAGCGGACAATCACCAGCTGCTTTATATTGTGGATACGATCACGGATGCGATCAACGAGGGAACCAAGATCCGGTTTCAGTATTTTGACTACAATGCATCCAAGGAGCGGTTCCTGCGGCACGACGGAGCGGAGTACAAGGTGAGTCCCTATGCGCTCTTGTGGGACGACAATAACTACTACATGTGCGGCTATTCGGATGAGCGGAAAGGGATCACGAATTACCGGGTGGACCGCATGTGCAATACGCACAAACTCGCGGAGGCGGCGGTACCGCTGCCCGCCGGAATTGATATCGAGGAGTATGTGGAGCACCAGTTCAGGATGTTCCAAGGCGAAGAAGTCGACGTGACGCTGGAATGCGAAAACGGTATGATGCGCTATATAATCGACCGGTTCGGCGAGGACGTGGAGACATGGAACATCACGGACGATGCATTTGGGGTGAAAGTCCATGTGACGGACAGCCCGACCTTTTACGGATGGGTCTTCTCCTTTGCGGGAAAGGTGAGGATCATGGGACCGGACCGGATCCGGGACAAGTATGGTGAAATGGTGCGTGCCGCGGCAGAGGGAAACGCTGCGGAATAAACTGCGCGGGGGAGGCAGTGGACATGCTGCATATAGCAATTGTAGAAGATGAAGAGAAATATGCGAAGGAGCTGGAGGAATACATTCACCGCTATGGGGCGGAGACGTCGCGCCAGTTCAAAGTCACGCATTTTCAGGACGGCGAGGACCTGGTGGAGAGCTACAGCGGCGAATTTGACCTGCTGCTGATGGACATTCAGATGCAGTTTATGGATGGCATGACCGCAGCCGAGAAGATCCGCGAGCGCGATCAGCAGGTGCAGATCATCTTTATCACCAACCGGAATGATTATGCGATCCGCGGCTACGAAGTGGATGCGCTCGATTATGTCTTAAAGCCTGTCAGCTATTATATTTTTGCCAAAAAACTGGACAAAGCCCTGTCCAGGATCGCGAACAAAAAGAGCGAGACGATCACGATCAGCACAAAGACCGGCGTCCGCCTCATTAAGCTGGAGGAGCTGTATTACATTGAGAGCGACGCCCATAACCTGATCTATCACACGGCAAAGGGCGCGTTTGTCACCAGGGAGCGCATTAAAGACGCGGAGAAAGCGCTGGAGGGCAAAGGGTTCTTTCGAAGCAACAAATGCTATCTGGTAAACCTGCAGCACGTAGACGGCATCCGTGACGGCTGCTGTGAGATCCATGGGGAGAAGCTCTTGATCAGCCGGGCAAGGCGCGGGGAGTTCATGGAGGCGCTGTCCAGACAAATGGGCGGCTGACAAGAAAGGATCGGATCCGGGGGAAACGATGAGTACGATTGCCACAACATTTCCTGACATACCAAGACTCTATACAGGTATTGCGGAATGGGCGTCCTGTATGCTTTTTATATGCTATATGCCGCGCAGGCGCAGCAAAACCATGACCGCCGCGATCGCTGCGGTGTTTCTTCTGGTGCAGTGTCTGTTCTTAATTGTGACTGCCAAGGTTCCTTTGTTTTTCTGGATTCCCTGCATGCTGACGGCGTTTGGCCTGATGGTTGTATTTCTCGCCATTTGTATGGAGTACCCCCTGCACATCAGCCTCTACTATGCGCTGCTTGCGCTGGTTGCGGCAGAGTTTATGGCGTCGCTCGGGTGGCAGATTGTGCGGGAGGTCTACAGGCACTGGGGCAGGACAAATTGGCTGATAGAGGCGATTCTGATGGCGGTCACCTATCTGCTGGTCCTTGCCTCCATTGGCTGGCTTGAAAAAAGGACGCTGGAGGCACAGCTGGAAGTCCGCGTGCAGTGGGAGGATCTGATCCCGCCTTTGATCGTCGTCGTCGCGACCTTTTCCATCAGCAATCTGGGTTTTGCCCTCAATATACTGGGAAAGGGCATGACGGGAGACGCCGACCTGTTCAACACACGAACACTGATCGATCTGGGCGGACTGACGCTTCTGTACGCGATCCGTTTACGACTGATCGGCATACAGGCGCAGCGCGAGCTGGAGCGCATCCAGACCATTCTCAACGCCCAGTATGAAAAATACAGAAACGCAAGAGAAGCCATCGACATGGTCAACCTCAAGTATCATGACTTAAAGCACCAGATCGTAGGGCTCCGCGCGGAAATGGATCCGGAGAAGCGAAGCCAGACGCTGGCCGAGATGGAGGCGCAGCTGGAAGAGTACAAGCCGGAGCGGCAGACGGGCAATCCGGTCCTGGACGCCATCCTGTCCGGTAAAGAGGCGCAGATCCGGGGCCTTGGGATCGCGTTTACCTGCGTGGCGGATGGGGCGCTTCTTTCGCCCATGCACGTGGTGGATATCTGCTCCATCTTCGGAAACGCGCTGGAAAACGCGATCGAATGTGAAGCGACTGTGCAGGAACGAGGCAGGCGGTGGATCCACATGGTCGTAACGGAAAAGAAAGGATTTGTGTTTGCCGAAATCTCCAACTATTGCGAAGGGGAGCTCCTTATGAAAGACGGGATGCCTGTGACGTCCAAAAAGGACAGGGGACTGCACGGATATGGCGTGCGCAGTATCGGATATACCGCCCGCAAATATGGGGGAACGGCCACGTTTGAGAAGGGACCGGAGCAGTTTACGGTCCGGATCCTGCTTCCGAGCCCGGTCTCGCAGAGCACCCGGTAGCCCCGGTCCTGTAAAAAAGCAGCAAGCCGACCATTTATGCCAGACAAAGAGCCGTTTATGACAAAAGCCGTCCTAAGGGCGGCTTTTTTGCTATAGTAATATATATTGCTGATTTTGTAACCGATGATGTTATTAGAAGAAGGGAGGATCAATGAAGCATAAGGAACTGATTGATCAGCTTACTTTGGAGGAGAAGGCTGCTCTGTTGGGCGGCAAGGGGGAATGGGACTCCAGAGATATTCCCAGACTCAATATTCCGTCGATGATCATGTCCGACGGCCCTCACGGATTAAGAAGACAGGCAGGCGCAGGAGATCACCTCGGCCTGAACGCTTCGCTTCCGGCGACATGTTTTCCGACCGCAGCGACAATGGCGGGCAGCTGGGACAAGGACCTTGGCACAGAAGTAGGCGTTGCACTGGGCGAAGAAGCGAAGGCCATGGGCGTCAACATTCTGCTCGGTCCCGGTATGAACATAAAGAGAAGCCCGCTTTGCGGACGTAATTTTGAATACTTTTCCGAGGACCCTTATCTGGCAGGCAAGATGGCGGCTTCCTATGTCAAGGGAATCCAGAGCCAGGGCGTATACTCCTGTATCAAACATTTCGCAGTGAACTCTCAGGAGGAGCGCCGCATGGCGATGAACGCAGTCGTGGACGAGCGCACCCTGCGCGAGATCTATCTGACCGGCTTTGAACTGGCGATCGATGAGGCGAAGCCCGGTTCCATCATGACATCCTATAACCAGGTCAACGGCGAGTATGCCAATGAGAGCATGCATCTTCTCAAGGATATTCTGCGCGGCGACTGGGGATTTGATGGATTTGTCGTCTCCGACTGGGGCGGCGCCAACGATCATGTCACGGCTGTAAAGGCAGGCTCCGACCTGGAGATGCCGGCGCCGGGTCTCGGCTCTGCAAGAGAGCTGGTGGAAGCGGTCAAGAACGGCAGACTTTCTATGGAAGATCTGGACGCGCGTGTCGATGAGCTTCTGGACGCAGTCCTTACAACGACAGAAGCGGCCAAGGGACACAGCGAGGAATTTGACATTGAGGGCCACCATGCACTGGCCAGAAAAGCAGCTGCAAACTGCGCAATCCTTCTTAAGAATGAAGAGGGGATCTTGCCGTTAAAGGCGGGCACCAAGGTTGCGGTTGTCGGCGACTTCGCTTTCCAGCCCAGATACCAGGGCGCAGGCTCCTCCATGGTCAACTCGACAAAGGTAGAGACCATCGAGAACCTGATCAAGGAAGAGAAGGATCTGGAAGTTACGGCGATGTGCCACGGCTATAAGAGAAACGGCGAGGCAGATGAGGCGCTCCTGAGCGAAGCTGTCAAGGCGGCGGAAAGTGCAGATGTGGTTCTGTACTTCTTTGGTCTCGACGAGATGAGCGAGTCCGAGGGACTTGACCGCACGCATATGCACATCCCGCAGGTACAGGTCGACGTGCTCCGCGCGATGGCCAAGGTCAATCCCAACGTAGTCGGCGTGATCAGCGCAGGCTCCTCCATCGAGATGGAGTGGGAGGATTCCCTGAAGGCGATCCTGCACGGCTATCTGACAGGCCAGGCGGGCGCAGGCGCGATGCTCGACCTCCTCACAGGCCGCATCAATCCTTCCGGCAAGCTGACAGAGACCTATTCCATGGTATATGAGGACATCCCGTCCTCCGCATATTATCCGGCCAAGGAGAGAAACTCTGATTACAGAGAAGCGCTGTATGTCGGATATCGGTATTTTGACACCTATAAGAAGGCTGTCCGCTATCCCTTCGGATTCGGTCTGTCCTACACGACCTTTGCGTACTCTGATCTCAAGGTCGCAGAGGACGGCGTGACCTTCACGATCACCAACACCGGCAGCCGCGACGGCGCGGAAGTCGCACAGCTCTATGTCGGACTTCCCGGCAGCAAGATCCTGCGCGCGGCCAAGGAGCTCAAGGGATTCACGAAGGTATTCCTGAAGGCCGGCGAGTCCAAGACCGTGACGATTCCGTTCGACAAGTACACATTCCGCTATTGGAACGTCAAGAAGAACGGCTGGGCTGTCGAGGGCGGCACATACGTGATCAGCGTAGGCAGCTCGGTAGAAGACATCTGCCTCACAGGCACACTGGACGTGGCCGGTGACGCAGCGCCTGCCCCTTACGATGAAGCGAAGCTTGCGGCATACAGAGAAGGCAAGCTCAAGGAGATTCCGGACGAGGCGTTCGCAGAGCTCCTCGGAGGCCCGATCCCGGACGGCAGCTGGACCAGCGACCTGACAGAGAACGACGCGATCTGCCAGCTGGTCAACGCCAAGAGCGGTCTGGCAAGATTTGTCTACAAGCAGCTCGAGAAGAAGAAACAGGCGGCGGACGCGGCCGGAAAGCCGGATCTGAACGTTCTGTTCATCTACAACATGCCTTTCAGAGCAATCGGCAAGATGACAGGCGGCGCAGTCGACAAGAAGATGGTCGAAGGTATGGTGGAAGTAGTCAACGGACACTTCTTCGGCGGACTGGGCAAGGTGATCGGCGGCTACTTCGCAAACGGCCGTGAGAACAAGAAATACGAGAAATTACTGAAGGGAGATAAGTGAGCAAATGAAAGACTTTATGAATAACTTCGCGCAGAAGCATCCCAAGGCGGCGCAGTGGATCCGCGAAGGCGGCCTGTTCATTCTCTTCAGCTATGTGGTCACTTTTATCAAGTACCTGCTGCTGACATTCCTCCCCGGCTTCTACCATGGTTTGGTAGGAGACGTAGAGTGGGTGTGGCCCGGTATCCGGACACAGATGTTTGGCGTTCCCTTCACATTGGCACTGATCGGAAACAGTCTTGCAGACGGAGGTCTTGCCTTCACTCTGGCCAACTATACATCCATCATCCTGGGTGAATGCATCAACTTCCCGCTGCAGAGGAACGTAACCTTCCGCAGTAAGGGCCCGGTCGGACTGCAGATCTTTTTCCACGCACTGGGAACGATCGGCGTCATGCTGGTCATGAACCTGTTCACCTGTATCTGGAACCCTGTTACGGCAGCAATCGGCATTCCGGACGCAGTCCGCAACATCGTGACAACGATCGCGACGGGCGGCGTCGCAATGGTCATCATCTTTGCCATTGACAAGACTATTTTCGCCCCCGGCTTTGGCGAGAAGAAATAATCCCGCGCAGGGAGCGGCAGCGTAAGCCGCTGGTCGGAGGACCTGATGTGATCCGATACAGATCCCCTCTCCGGTTTCGGAGAGGGGATTTTTGTTGCAAATAATCTTTACGAATTATGCAAATGTTGCAATTTTCTGATTTAGGAGTATGCTAAAAGAGATATTTTATCTAACTATGTACCAAACCGGTTTCGGCCGGTAAAGTCGGGAGACAATATGGCAATACTGTTGTTTCTTCTGTGGATCATATGGAACGGAAGGCTGAGCGTGGAAATTATCCTCTTCGGCGTACTTCTGACTGTGCCCGCTTTTATATTCGGAGTAAAAGTGCTGGGTTACAGTCTTGAAAGTGAGCGCCGGTTCTGGAGGAACTTCCCGCTCTTTTTGTTATACACGCTGACCCTGATCCGGGAGATCTTTAAGGCGGCGCTGGCAGTCGCATTGCTCGCATTTGATCCGAAAGGGAAACCGGAACCGGTGATCGTGGAATTTGACTCCGGACTCCCCACCGACTTTCAGAATGTGCTTCTTGCAAATTCCATCACACTGACGCCGGGCACATATACGCTGTTTCAGGATAAGGATCACTTTGTGGTCCACTGCCTGCGCAGGGAATATGCAGAAGGAATGGACAATTCCACGTTTGTAGAGCTGCTCAGAAAGGTGAAATGAGGTTTCCGGAATATGACTGTTGAGACTGCATATCAATATCTATACGGCGGCGCGCTGATCGTCTTTCTCATTCTGATCGGAGCAATGGTCGTCCGCTCTATCATAGGGCCGCGCAGCACAGACAGGATCATGTCCGTCAACATGCTGGGGACCATGACGATCTCGTCCATCGCGATCCTTTCATTTATCCTGAAAGAGGAGTACTTGGCAGACGTGGCGCTGATCTACGCGATGATCAGCTTCGTGGCAGTCCTGATGATGGCGTCTATGTTCATTCCGGCCAAACCCAAAAAGCCCAGGCTGGACGCAGAGAGAAAAAGCGGCGCGGCAGAGCGCTCCGAAGAGAGCACCGACCCGCACAGCATGCAGGAAGGAGGAGCAGAATGATAGAGTGGATCCGATTTGCGATAGCAGCCATTTTGATGATCCTGGCGCTCTGCTCATTTATTGCCGCAGTGACCGGCGCATACAGATTCGGATTTGTCATGAACCGGATGCATGCGGCCGGAATCGGGGATACGGCGGGCATCTTTCTGGTGATCCTGTCATTGGCCGTGGCGCTTGGCCCCGGGATGAGCACCTGGAAGCTTCTCATCCTGGTATTCTTTTTGTGGTTCACGTCCCCTGTCTCGACGCATTTTCTGGGGCAGGTGGAATATTATACAAATCCCATACTTCGCAAACATGTAAAGAAAGCGGAGATACAGGAGAAAGGAGAGGCCGATGCAGCTGACTGAGATCGCAAGGATCATCCTGCTGATCCTGCTGGTCGTCTGCGCGATCGGCGTCAACTTCGGAAAGAGCCTTCTGCAGGCGGTGATCATCTTTATGTCCTACAGTTCTATTATGTGTATTCTGTGGGTCCTTCTTGAATCGCCGGACCTTGCGATCACGGAGGCGGCTGTCGGAGCGGGAGTCAGCAGTGTTTTGTTCATGCTTACGCTGCGCAGGATCCGGACAGAGGACCTGCGGCTGGAGGCGCTGGAGACGGAGGCCTATATAGCGGAAGCTGAAAAGATGAAGGAACAGACAGGCGCAAAGCAGGCTGCAAAGGCAGCCGGCACAGAGAAGGGACCGGAGGAAAAGGCCCGCTGAGGCCGCAGATAAAGGGTAGACGACAGTGATCAAACTATTATTTGACGTGGAACTGGATGAAGACCTGAGCGCAGGAGAAGAAAGCGACCTTCTCGAGAACGTGATGACAGGCGCAGAGGTTCACGACAGTACACGTGAAAAAGTCAAAACAGAAAAAGGGTACTACAAAGATTATGTCCGCAGAGTACAGTGGACACAGAATCTTGTTGAGATCGAAAACAACGGATTCAAGATCTTCTATACATCCGTCGCTGTGATCAGCTGCGCGCTTCTGATCGGCATGCTGCTCTTTACGATCTCCTTTCTGCCCCGTTATGGAGTGGAGAACCCGGAAGGGCTGGACGTGGTCCGCAGATATGTGGAGCACGGGCTGCAGGAGACCGGCGCGATCAATATCATTTCCGGCATTATCCTGGATTACAGGGCGTTTGATACGCTGGGAGAATCGCACGTGCTGTTCACCGCACTTATGTGTGTGACCGTACTGCTGCGGATCGACAAGAAGAATATGCGGACCCAGTATGAGGATTTCTATCTGATCCGCGATGAGAAATACCATGAACTGTACGGGGAGTCGATCATGCGGGGAGTTGCGGTAGTTCTCCTTCCCTGCCTGTTTCTGTACGGGGCCTATGTGCTCCTCAACGGACAGAATTCTCCCGGCGGAGGTTTTTCAGGCGGCGCTGTGGTAGGCTCGGGACTGATCATCTGCGCGGCAGCATATGGCTTCAACAGCACAGACCGCATGATCACGAGAAAGACAGCCGGTCTGATCGCGTTCTTCGCGCTTGGATTTTACAGTTTCGCGAAGGGATATGTGTTCTTTACGGGTGCCAACGGAATAGAAAACCATATTCCCAAAGGGCAGCCCGGCGCGATCCTCAGCGGCGGACTGATCCTGCCGCTGGATATTGCCGTGGGACTGGTGGTCGCATGCACCATGTTCGGTTTTTACAGCCTGTTCCGAAGAGGCAGCATTGGAAAAGAGGTCTGATATGGAAAATCTGCTAGCCAACAGCACGGAAGCCGTAGCGATCATACTATTCGGCATAGGCTTTACGATGCTCTTATTTCACAGAAATCTGTTCAGGAAACTGATCGGACTCAATGTCATGGATACCGGCGTTTTCCTGTTTCTGGCATCCATGGGATACATTGAGGGGCGCAAGGCGCCGATCATCACAAACGGGATCCAGAGCATGGAAGCCTACATCAATCCGCTTCCCGCGTCGCTGGTACTGACGGGAATCGTCGTCTCCGTCTCGGTAACGGCGATCATGCTCTCTTTGACGGTGCGTCTCTATATGCGCTATCACACACTGAATCTGGATGAGATCTACAAGATGTCCGAACACCTTGAAGATGACCGGTAACGGAGGACCCGCGCAGTGGACTTTATCAGAAACTTCCCGATGTTCAGCGTTGTGCTGAGCCTGTTTTCAGGCGTGCTCTGCACATTGCTCCCGGGCAAAAAAGCAAGAATATATACGATCGCCTATGAGTGTGTGCTCATCGCGATGGCAGCCGCGGTACTCTGGTTCACGGTGCATACGGGGGCGTCCTTTACGTATGTGATGGGCGAATTTCCGGCGCCGTGGGGAAATGAACTGCGGGCAGGCGTCCTGGAGAGCGCAGTAGCGCTCCTGTTCATGAGTGTTATGCTCTGCTCTGTACTGGCCGGCAAACGCTATGTGGATCAGGATATCGACGAGAGCAAGATCAATCTCTATTACACGATCCTGAACCTGATGACAGCGGCGATCATGGCCATGACCTGGACCAACGACATCTTCTCCGGCTATGTATTTCTGGAGATCCTGACCCTTACCAGCTGCGGCATCCTGATCGTGCGTGAGATCGGAAGGACGACGCTTGCGGCGGTCCGCTACATGATCCTCAACCTTGTGGGATCGGGACTTTTCCTTCTGGGCGTGGTGCTGATGTACGACATCACGGGAAACCTTCTGATGGTCCCTATGCAGCATGAGATCGCTATGCTGTATCAGGATCCCGGCGCGCGCGTCGTGCTGATCATGGCGGCGGGCATCATCACGATCGGTCTTTCGATCAAGAGCGGTCTCTTCCCCTTCCACTACTGGATGCCTGACACCTATGGCTGGGCGACGCCCACTTCAGCGTCGATCCTGTCGTCCCTGGTATCCAAGTGCTACATTTTCCTTTTGATCAAAATATACTGGCGCGTGATCGGGATCGACATATTTACTAAGATGCCGATCCGCAACATAGTATTTGTCCTCGGCCTCTGTGGTATGATCTTCGGCTCTGTGTCGGCGATCCGCGCGGACAATATCAACCGTATGGTGGCCTTTTCCTCCGCGGCGCAGATCGGCTATATCTATATGGGCATCGGTCTCGGAGGCATTGCCGGATTTACGGCAGCGGTGTTCCACATTATGGCGCACGCAGTCACCAAGTCGCAGCTGTTTCTGACTACGCCGAGGCTTGCCGAGATATCAGGCAACAGCCTCCGGTTCAAAAACCTGCAGGGCTGCGCGCTGAAGGACCCCAATGCAGGGCTGTTCTTCTTGCTGCCCAGCCTGTCCATGATCGGCATTCCGATCTTCGCGGGCTTCTCGTCCAAGCTGTTTTTTGGCATGGCGGCAGCAGATAACGGAGGGATCAAGCTGATCCTGGTCATGCTCACAATGGCGGCCAGTTCCATGCTCAACGCGCTGTACTTTATCCGCACACTGATCAGGATCTATTCGCCGGGAGATGACCGCGAAGTCAGGATCCCGCACAGACTTGATTACAACATCCCCATGTTCGCGCTTACCGCGGGAAATCTTGCGATGGGACTGTTCAGCTGGATCTTCGTCGGTGCTATCCAGCAGGGATTCACAATGTTCATGTAAACGAAAGGGAGAGAAAACTATGCTTATGCTCGCGGCTATCATGATACCGGTCATCGGAGGAATCGCGATCTATGCGGTGTCGTCTGACGGCCGCAGCAGAAACGCGCTGTATGCAGTCTGCATGCTCCTGACGGACGCGGCGGTGATCGCAGCCGCCTTTAGAAGTTCTCCGATCGTACTGGCACAGCTCTCGGAAGGTATCTTTGTGGCGTTCCGGGCAGATACGCTGGGCAGGTGCTTCCTTGCGGTGGCCCTGATCCTGTACACCTGCATCCTCTTCTACTCATTTGAGTATATGAAGATGGAAGAGCGGCTCCCCCTCTTTTACCTGTTCTACTTCATTTCAATGGGCGCGATCATCGCGGAATGCTTCTCCGCTAACCTTGTGACCATGTACCTGAGCTTCGAGTTTCTGACCCTCTCCACCATGCCTCTGGTGCTGCATGAGAGGACCAAAGAAGCTGTGGCGGCGGGTCTCAAATATCTGTTTTATTCGATCGCCGGCGCTATGATGGGCCTTCTGGCTATTTTCTTTGTATATCATTTCGCGGCGGACGCCTCCTGGTTTGATTACGGCGGATTTGTGGACAGCGCGAAGCTTGCGGGCCACGAAACGGTTCTCTATGCGGCCACACTGGCAGGCGTCATCGGATTTGGCGCCAAAGCCGGTATGTATCCGCTTCACGGATGGCTTCCCGCAGCGCACCCCATCGCGCCTGCGCCAGCATCCGCGCTTCTCTCCGCACTGATCGCCAAGGGCGGCGTACTTGCGGTGATCCGGCTGATCTATTTCTCTGTCGGCGCTGACATTGTCCGGGGGACCTGGGTCCAGCGCGCCTGGATGTGCCTTGCACTCCTGACTATTCTCATGGGTTCCACTATGGCTTTCCGCGAGGAGATCCTGAAGAAGAGGCTCGCCTATTCGACAGTCAGCCAGATCTCCTATATCATGCTCGGCCTGTCACTTATGACGGATGAAGGGCTCAAGGGCGGCCTTTTACACGTTCTCAGTCATGCATCTGCTAAGAGCTGCCTGTTCCTGGTAGCCGGCGTGTTCATTTACAAATTAAGGATCCGCAGGACAACGGAGCTTCCCGGTATCGGAAAGACTATGCCGCTCACGCTGGCCTGCTTTACGGCCGCGTCGATCTCTCTGGTCGGTATTCCGCCCATGGGCGGATTTACCAGTAAGTGGGCGATCGCAGCGGCGGCCATGGACAGCGGAACCGGTCTTTTCGCGGTACTGGGACCTGTCGTACTGCTGATCTCCGCGCTTCTGACTGCGGGATATCTGCTGCCGATCATGGTGGACGGATACTTTACGGGCGGCGCTACCGGATATGAGAACGAGGAAAAGGCGGAACCCAACGCGCTCATGCTCGTGCCGCTGTTCATTCTCTGCGGCTGCTCTTTGCTGGTTGGTCTTTTTGGAAGTCTTTTTGCCGGCAGCCTTGTATTCTGAGGCGGTGTCCGGACAGATCCGGAAAAGGTTCATGGAATCTGAATTTTGACCCGGGAAGCTGATCCCGGATCGGTTTGTTGATCATGTAAGCGGGAGGAGATGGATCTTGAGCCCTTTGTTTCTGCTGATTCCCATATTGCTGCCGCTCGCAGGCGGACTTGCAATGCTGGTGAGACCCATAAAGGATGTGACGCGCAGAAGGATCTGGTGTGAAGCTGTGACGTGCGCTGCGTCTGCCTGTGTCTGGGCAGCCGCGCTCTTTGTGCGCCGCGATCCGGTGTCCGTCTACAGTTTTACCCGCGGATTCGCGGTCAATTTCCGCCTGGACGGCATGGCCAATGTGTTCGCGCTGATGATCTCGATCATGTGGCCGCTGGTCCTTTTATACGCGTTCGATTATATGAAGGGAGACGAAGCACGCAACCGCTTCTTTGCTTTCTTTATCATGACTTACGGCGTGACGCTCGGCGTCTGCTATTCGGCGGACATGATCACTATGTATCTGTTCTTCGAGATGCTGACACTGGTTACGATCCCTCTGGTTTCCCATTACGGAGGGCACGAGAGCATGTTCGCGGGGCGCAAATACGCGGCCTATACGATCGGCGGAGCCTCCCTGGGCTTTATGGCGGTCGTCCTGACGACCATGTTCGGCGCCTCCGGCACCTTTATCTACGGCGGGAGTATTGACGGAACGTATGACGCGCGCATGCTTCTGCTTGCGTTTGTCCTCGGGTTTATCGGTTTTGGCGCCAAGGCAGCCGTCTTTCCGCTTCACGACTGGCTCCCGACGGCATCTGTCGCACCTACGCCTGTAACAGCGCTGCTGCACGCAGTCGCAGTGGTCAATTCCGGCGTTTTTGCCGTGATGCGCATGACGTACTATGTGTTCGGCGCGGATTTCCTGCGGGGAACGATCGCACAGGCCATCTGCCTCGTACTTGCGATCTTCAGTCTGCTGTTCGGTGCAGTTCAGGCACTGCGGGAGAGACACTTTAAGAGAAGACTTGCTTATTCAACGATGAGCAACCTTTCCTATATGATGCTCGGCGCCATGACTATGTCGCCGCTTGGACTGAAAGCGGGCCTTGCCCATATGGTGTTCCACGGGATCATCAAGATCTGCCTCTTTATGTGTGCAGGCGCCTTCATGCATCGCGCGCGCAAGACCTACATATATGAGATCAACGGGATCGGGCGCCGGATGCCGTACACATTTACCGCATACACCCTGTGTGCCCTCTCGCTGACAGGTATTCCGCTCTTTTGCGGTTTTGTCTCCAAGTGGCAGCTCCTGCAGGCGACTCTGAGGGCGGCCAGTGAAGCGGCAGGAAATGCCGTTCCGGATTCACGCCTTTCACAGATCCTTCCCTATATTTTCTATGCGGGCACAACCGCGCTGGTCATCGCAGCCTTTTTGTGTGCGATGTATACGCTTTCTATCAGCGTGCGAGCGTTCTTCCCGATGGATGACAAGGACTGGTTCAGAGAAAAGAAGGTGAAGGAGGCAGGCCCGCTGATGCTGGTTCCTATATGGATCTTTGCTGCTGTCAATCTGGCTCTGGGCGTATGCCCCGGACCTATCCTTGCGGTTCTGACCGCGATCGGAGAAGGGCGGATGTAAAGCTGGTAGGAGGTAAACGATGCTGATCGCGCTGATTGTCTTCGGACCGTTTTTGGGAGCCGCGGCGGCGGCCGTCATAGGAAAACATAATGAAAAAGCCGGTGACTATACGGCTTTATTCGTGGCGGCCTGCGTTCTGGGACTGACCCTTGTCCTGGCGCGCTCAGCGGGGAGCACGCCGCTCTATCCGCTGGAAGTGGGCGCCATGGCGGAGGCCGCCGTTTCTGTATGTCCGGAATTTGCGGTCCCCGGTATCCTGTCAGGCGGACTTTCCTTCTCTGTAAATGGCTTCCGTGCGGTCTACGCGGTGATCACGGCGCTCATGTGGGCGGCAACGACCCTGTTCGGCCTGGAATACTTTGCCCACGAGAGAGAGAATATCGGCCGCTACCGCTTCTTCGTCCTGTTTACGCTCGGCGCCGTGGAGGGCGTCATGCTCTCGGCGGATCTGATGACCGCTTTTGTCTTCTTCGAGATCCTGTCTTTTACTTCCTTTACATGGGTCATCCATGAGGAGACCCGCGACGCGGTCAACGCCGGCTATACATATCTGTTTGTCGCGGTGATCGGCGGACTGCTGCTGTTCATGGGACTGATCCTTCTTGACCACAACTGCGGGACGCTCTCTTTTGAGGGGCTCTCGGAAGCGCTCCGCGGCGCAGGCGCGTCGGCCGGCAGCACTGCGGATCCGCAGATATTGGCAGCAGGCGTACTGATCCTTCTGGGTTTTGGCGCCAAGGCGGGCATGTTCCCGCTGCATGTATGGCTTCCCAAGGCACATCCCATTGCGCCGTCGCCGGCCTCTGCACTTCTGTCAGGTATTCTGACCAAGGTCGGCATCTACGGAATCCTGATGACAGCGCTTTACGTGCTGGCGGGAGAGCTTCGCTTCGGCCTGATCGTGTGGGCGGCGGGTATGATCACCATGCTTCTTGGCGCGGTCCTTGCCCTCTTCTCCGTCAACCTCAAGCGGACACTCGCGTGTTCATCCATGTCGCAGATCGGATTTATCCTGACGGGCATCGGAACGGTGGTCCTGATGGGGGCGGCCGGCAGCGGAGAAGCAGCTATGACAGCGCTTGCGGGCACTGTACAGCATATGATCAACCACTCACTGCTCAAGCTGACGCTGTTCATGGCGGCTGGCGTGGTTGTGATGAATCTGCATACACTGACGCTGGACGAGATCCGCGGATGGGGCAGGAATAAGACCTTCCTCAAGATCGCCTTCGCGCTCGGCGGGCTTGGGATCAGCGGCGTACCGCTCTTTAACGGATATATCAGCAAAACACTCCTCCACGAGGGGATCGTTGAGTCGATCCACGTCATGAGGGAGATCGCGGCGGAACCGGCAGAAGCGGGATTGAGTATCATGGCAGAAAAGCTGGCAGTGCTTCTCTCAGCAGGCGAGTGGGTGTTCCTGTTCTCCGGCGGACTCACATTCGCCTACATGACCAAGCTCTTTATCTGTATCTTTATTGAAAAGAACCGCGATGAAGCGCGGCAGGACGCATATGACCGCAGCCCGGTGTGTATGAATCCAGCAAGTACGGCAGTCATTCTCGGCTCCTCGGCGTTTATGGTGATCCTGGGAATGCCCCCGGTGACAAAGAGGCTGATCGCCTTTGCGCTTGGCAGCGAAGAGATCATGCATTTCTCAGCCTTCACCGGGGAAAACCTCAAGGGCAGCTGTATATCGCTGGCGATCGGCGGCGCTGTCTATCTGTTCATTGTCCGGCGTGTGCTCTTCCGCGACGGATCCTACGTCAACCTGTGGCCGCAGAAGCTGGATCTGGAGGAGCGCCTCTACAGACCGGCGCTCACTAAATGGCTCCCGGGCGCTATGGGCGCGGTCGCAGCTGTATTCGGAGAGAACAAAGTGCTCAGGCCGCTTTGCAGTAAAGGCTTCTTCCGTGCTTTCCAGAGCATCATGTTCCTTTTCAGTATCAGTACGGACTATATCATCCTCTCTCTGCGAAAAACAATATTTCGTGAAAAGAAGGTCCGCACCAGCGGCGTCGGACAAATCAGCCGAATCCGCATGGTCATCGAGGGTACGGAAGAGGCGGCGGCACCCGTTATACGCAATTTTACGTTCGCTTTGCTGATGACTTGTCTTGGAATCCTCGTCATTTTGGGTGTTTTGCTCATTGTAATTATTCATATTACGGCATAAACTCTCATAGAAAGAATTTAATAAGACGAAATAACAAATAAAGGATGTGAATATGACTATATTCGATATTTTGACCCTGTTCGGCGGCCTTGCCATGTTCCTGTACGGTATGCGCCTCATGGGAGACGGCCTCAAAGAGAGTTCTTCGGGCGCCCTCAAGAAGGCCATGGAGTCGGTTACCAACAACCCGGTCAAGGCTTTTGTGCTGGGCCTCGCCGTCACAGCGATCATCCAGTCCTCGACAGCCACGATCGTCATTACTTCCGGTCTTGTGGCCGCAGGTCTTCTGACGCTGCACCAGTCCCTGGGCATCATCATCGGCGCTAACGTCGGTACGACGGTCACAGGACAGATCATCAGGCTCCTGGACCTCAATGCGTCGGGCGGAACCTCCTGGCTGCAGATCTTCAAGCCGTCGTCGCTTGCCCCCATCGCCCTGATCATCGGTATCATCCTGATCATGGCAGGAAGATTTAAGAGCGCAAGGCAGGTCGGCAACATTGCGATCGGATTCGGAATCCTTTTCTCGGGTCTTATGAACATGACAAGCGCCGTCACGGTCCTGACTGAGTCGGGCGCGGTGGAGAAGCTGTTCACCGGCCTTGGAAACAATCCGTTTCTGGGATATGCAACCGGCGCAGGCGTTGCCTTCGTGCTGCAGAGTTCTTCTGCGACGATCGGTATCCTGCAGGCGTTCGCCGCGTCCGGCAGACTGACCTTTAAAGCCGTCTATCCGGTGATCGTCGGCGTGTACCTGGGCGACAGCGTGACCACGGCGATCGTATGCTCCATTGGCGCAGGCGCCGAGCAGCGCAGAGTTGGTATTGTCAACACCTTGTACAATCTCTGCAAATCGGCACTGGTCCTGATCGTCGTCGCGATCCTGCATCAGGTCGGCCTTTTGGATAATTTGTGGGACAAGGTCGTCAATTCCGGTATGATCGCGAATACCAACACGATCTTCAACCTCTGCTGCGCGATCGCGATCTTCCCTACGCTTCCGATCCTGGAGAAGCTGAGCTGCAGGATCGTCAAGGACGACGTCGTGGTGGAGAACAAGTACCAGGACAAGCTGGACGCACTCAACCCCATGTTCTTCGATACGCCGGCGCTTGCGCTTCGCTCTGTCTATGATGCGCTGCTGACGCAGCTGCAGGCGGTGCGTCAAAATATTGAGAAGTCCTTTGGTCTCCTTCGCGATTTTGACGAAAAGACGTATCAGGAGATCATGGACGAAGAGGCTAATATCGACCTTCTGACGGACCGCATCAGCCGCTATGTCGTTGAATTCCTTCCCAACCTGCGGGGAGAAGGCAATGCGGCGATCCTGAACGAGTACTACAAGGTCGTGACAGAATTTGAGCGTCTGGGCGACCACGCGGTGAACATCGCGGACAATGCGGAGAATCTTCACAAGAACAACCGCAGCTTTACGGATGCTGCATTCAAGGAAATTGAGGTGCTGGAAGAGCTGCTCGGGGAGCTTCTGGATTATACGGAAACGGCGTTTGCCAAAAGAGACATTGAGGCGGCCTTCTGCATTGAGCCTCTGCAGCAGTTGGTCAGCGAAATGGTCCTTCGCCTCAAGAGACATCACCTAATCCGGATGGGCAGGGGAGAGTGCGATATTTTCGCCGATTCCAACTTTGAGAATCTCATGTCCGACCTCAAGAGAATTGCAGACGTCAGCACCAACATCGGTGAAGCAGTGCTGGTCCGCGTCAATCCGGAACTTGCGGATGACGAGCACAACTATTTCACAGCACTGCGTGCGGGCAATGACAAGAAGTTCAATGAACTGTATGAGGAGGCAAACCACAAGTATATGGGACGAATTCCGACTTCATCGGATCTGCTGAAGGAGAGTCTGCAAGAAAGCGAGGGCGAAGACTTCAGCGAAGTGGCAGACTGACCTTTGACAGGGACAGACCTCACAGCAGAAATGTACGGGATAGAATACAATATCTGACTTCTCAAAATCTGAGGCTTGACAGAAATAATTCTATTTGGTATGTAAAGAAATGAAAACAATTGAATGATACAATTGTAAGAAACAATTAAATGAAGAACTTATCCGGTTACTGACGGGTTTGTGGAAATTACCACAGGGGAGCCGGATAAAGGAAAAGTCGACCGTCTGGGCAGTAGTTGGTAGTGTACAAGTAAATACTATCGGTACTGCCCTTTATGTTGCACAAAAGTCAGGATAGCGGATCACGTTTCAAAACACAGAAAGGAAACAAACATGGGCTACAAGAGTGATATCGAAATTGCACAGGAATGTCAGATGCTCCCGATCACAGAGATTGCCAAGAAGGCAGGCATCGACGATGAGTATCTGGAACAGTACGGCAAATATAAAGCCAAGATCGACTACAAACTTCTCAAGGACTCCAAGAGAGACAACGGCAAGCTGATCCTCGTGACAGCCATGAACCCCACGCCCGCAGGTGAGGGCAAGACCACAACGACTATCGGCCTTGCAGACGGCCTGCAGAAGCTGGGCAAGAAGGTTATGGTAGCGCTCCGTGAGCCCTCTCTGGGACCGGTCTTCGGAATCAAGGGCGGCGCCGCAGGCGGCGGCTATGCGCAGGTCGTCCCCATGGAGGACATCAACCTGCACTTCACAGGCGACTTCCACGCAATCGGCGCAGCCAACAACCTGCTGGCCGCGATGATCGACAACCACATCTACCAGGGCAATGAACTGAACATCGACCCTCGCAAGATCACATGGAAGAGATGCGTCGATATGAACGACCGTCAGCTCCGCTTCGTGGTCGACGGCCTTGGCGGACGTGTCAACGGAACGCCCCGTGAGGACGGCTACGATATCACCGTCGCATCCGAGATCATGGCAGTACTTTGCCTCGCAAGCGACATCAACGACCTCAAGGAGAGACTCTCCAGGATCATCATCGGCTATACCTATGGCAAAGTCAGCGAGCAGAAGCCCGTCACAGCAGGCGACCTGCACGCACAGGGCGCTATGGCGGCCCTTCTCAAGGATGCCCTCAAGCCCAACCTCGTACAGACGCTGGAGCATGTTCCCGCGATCGTACACGGCGGCCCCTTCGCCAACATCGCGCACGGCTGCAACTCTGTCACCGCGACCAAGATGGCTCTCAAGCTCGCAGATTACGCAGTCACAGAGGCAGGCTTCGGCGCTGACCTCGGTGCGGAGAAGTTCCTTGACATCAAGTGCCGTATGGCGGGCCTTCGTCCCAATGCGGTTGTCATCGTATCCACCGTCCGCAGCCTCAAGTACAACGGCGGCGTAGCCAAGGCTGACCTCAACCAGGAGAACCTGGAAGCGCTGGAGAAGGGCCTTCCCAACCTCCTCAAGCATGTCAGCAACATCCGCGACGTATACGGACTTCCCTGCGTCGTCGCGATCAACGAGTTCCCCACCGACACAGCCGCTGAAGTCAAGCTGGTCGAGGACAAGTGCAAAGAGCTCGGCGTCAACGTAGTCCTCTCCCAGGTATGGGCCAAGGGCGGCGAAGGCGGCAAGGCCCTCGCAGAGGAGATCATTCGCCTTGTGGAAGAGCCCTCCGATTTCCACTATTCCTATGAGCTGGAAGGAACCATCGAGGACAAGCTTAACCAGATCGCGACCAAGATCTACGGCGCGCGCGGCGTTGTGATGACCGCAGATGCGGCCAAGCAGGCTAAGCAGCTCGAGAGCATCGGCTTTGGCAACATTCCGATCTGCGTTGCCAAAACACAGTACAGCCTCACAGACGATCCCAAGAAGCTCGGCGCACCCAAGGACTTCGACATCACAGTCCGCGGCGTGAAGGTCTCCGCAGGCGCAGGCTTCGTCGTAGCGCTCACCGGCGATATCATGACCATGCCCGGCCTTCCCAAGGTCCCCGCAGCAGTCAAGATCGACGTCGATGAGGACGGCAAGATCACAGGTCTCTTCTAATAGGAGTTCTAAAAGGAATTCTAAAACGATTTCTAGATAGAGGCTTGCGCAGGCATTTGATACGGTTTTGACACTATGGCGTCTCCTATAGAGATTGAAATCGTTTGCAAAAAGTCAAAAATGACCGAAAGCAGGTCAAACAAACGCCTGTTATACAAAAGGGGATTCGGGTACTATAACAACTGTCAGGAACAACTGACAACATAAATTACCCCCCTATACATTATTAACATCCCCTAAGAGATGGAGCTCCGTACTGAGGCTGAAGCCCGGTGTGGGGCTTTATTTCTTTTTGGCTGCAGAATCGCTGCGCCCTCTGCGCGGAGCACAGGCGGGGAGGGCAGCGCGCTTCCTGGTACGGATTCGCATTCGTGCCGCCGTATACAGCGGGCGGCAATTCGTGCTATTGTAGTAGTAATGATCGAAAAGGTGCGTAAAACCCCGGCCGACGAAGTCGTCCGCGGGTGCATCACGGAAAAGATACAGTAAGGCAGAGTGAAAGAAGGGTCCTTCGGCCCAGAGGAATCATGATGAAAACAGCCTATATCAGCGGATTTATATTGGATGGAACGGCAGATATGCAGCCGCGAAGAGGTACGGTCCTTGTAGAGAACGGAAGGATCGCGGAGATCCTGTCACCGGACGCCCTGCTCCCCGCCGACTGCGGGATCCGGGATCTGCAGGGCGGATTCCTTATGCCCGGTCTCATCAATATGCATGTGCACCTCAATTCGGGCGGTAAGCCCTCCGCCAAGAAGAAGGAGCCGGAGGACTACGTGCGGCTTGTAAAACTCGCCACATCCAACCCGGTGACAGCACATCTGGTGCGGACTATAATCCGCGGTTTTGCAGAGTCACAGCTGCGCAGCGGCGTGACGACGATCCGCACCGTGGGCGGCATCCTGGATTACGACGGCAAAGTGAGAGATGAGATGGACGCCGGCTATGCCAAGAGGGCGGAACAGAGAAAGCAGGGCGGCAGTGCCCGCAGCGGCAGAGTGAATCCGCTCCGCGCGGTTCGAACCGGTATGACACGCATTCCGCTGGGAACAATGGCGCCGTCCGGCCTTGGCGCGGCGCTCAGCGGCGGCGCAGCCAGCGCTTCCGCACCCGGTCCCAGGATCCTCACCTCCAATGCGGGCATCTCTGTGCCCGGTGGACATGTAGCGGGATCGCTTGCGTACCCGGTCACATCGCCCGAGGAAGCCGTCCAATATGTGCAGAAGATCGCGGACAGTCATCCGAATCTCATCAAACTGATGATCACAGGCGGCATCATGGACGCGGAAAAGGAAGGGGAGCCGGGCGTTCTGAAAATGGATCCTGCCATCATCCGCGCAGCCTGCGAAGAAGCACATAGGCTGGGACTCCCCGTAGCCGCACACGTCGAGAGTACGGAAGGCGTTGTAGAGGCGCTCCGGGGCGGCGTAGATACGATCGAACACGGCGCTATGCCGACAGACGAGATGATGGACCTGTTTCAAGAGAGGAAATCCTGCCTGATCACGACCATCTCACCGGTCCTGCCGCTGGCGCTTCTGGACATCCATAAGACCCATGTAAGGCCCATGGACCGCTACAACGCGGGCATCGTTCTGCGCGGGATCATTGCATGCGCAAGACGAGCGCTTAAGGAAGGCGTTCCGGTCGGTCTTGGCACAGACGCGGGCTGCCCGTTCGTGACGCAGTACGATATGTGGCGGGAACTGGCCTATTTCCACAATTTCTGCGGCGTCTCCAACGCCTATGCACTGCATACGGCGACACTTGGCAACGCGAAGATCGCAGGAATCGACCAGGAGACAGGCAGCATTGAAGCCGGAAAATCAGCAGACTTTCTCGTTACGGCAGGGAATCCGCTGGATGATCTGAGAGCTCTGCGCAAGCCGCAGATGGTCGTCATCCGGGGCGAAGAAGTGCCCGAGCCCGGAAACCGCAAGGACGGAGAGATCGAGAGAACGCTCGACGAGCTTCTGAAGGTCTCCTATGAGGATCTTGACAGACTGATCGGAAAAGAAATAAGAGAAGACAACAAGAACGACAGCAAGGGAGGACTTGCGGAGTGAGCAGAGTAAGTGCAAACGGTAATACAAAAGCTTTCGGCGAAGCTGTCGGCGCCCCTTCTTCCGGCGCGCACAGACTGTACAGCGCGCAGGATATGGCCAGAATCTCCAGCAGTGCCTGCGCGGGATGCGGCGCCTGCTGCCGCGGCATGGGCGACACGATTGTGCTGGATCCCTATGACGTGTGGCAGCTGACACAGGGCCTTGGGAAACCGTTTGGGGCGCTTCTGGGCTCCGATCTGAACCTGCATGTGGAGGACGGCGTCATTCTGCCTCACCTTGTGATGCGGGAGGAGACGCAGAGCTGTACCTTTCTGGGGGCGGACGGCAGATGCACGGTGCACGCCTATCGCCCCGGCATTTGCAGACTTTTCCCCCTGGGCAGACAGTTTGACGACAAAAAGACCTCCTACTTCATCGTTCCGAACGGATGCGTGAAGGGAGGCCTTTCCAAGGTCAGAATTGACAGATGGCTCGGCATAGAGGATCTGCCCCGATATGAGGCGTACAAAGCGGAGTGGAGATCGCTCCTTCGCACCTTACAGGCGCGGATTGCTGCGGAGCCGTCCGAGGAGGTGCAGCGGAATGTGAACCTGTACTTCCTGCGTACCTTCTATATGAATCCCTACGAGGGAACCGGCGCGAATTCCTTCTATGAGGAACTGGCGACTAGGATGCGCGCGTTTACAGCGGCTGCGCTGTAAGGCGTCAAAATAACGATCTACGAAGGCACTGCTGCGGTGCAGGGAAAACGAAGCTTCATCACGGCAAAGGCGTTGCAAAGACATAACGGGGACCGATTACTTCGCAGTGACAGCAACCACATATTCGGCGTTCATTACCGGCATGGTCATGGAAGAGCCGTCCATCAGACGGGCGCTCACATCCTTGAACATGCCGTATATTTTGACCTGGGCGCCTTCCCTGGGCAGTTCGCCGTGGATGGATTTGGTGTAAACGGCGCATAGCATGCCGGACGTAAGGCCCAGGAAATCGCCGGGCATCTCCAAAAAGACCTCGACGCTGCCGTCAGCGGCCGGCCGGCGCTCCTTGATGATGCCTTCGACGGAAATATTGGTGCCGGCATACTTGGCCGGATTGTGGTAGAGCGAGAAGTAGCCCGCCTTCAGGCAGCCCGACTGAAACTCCTCCGGCGTGGGTGTGGAGCAGGTGACTTCCAGCGCGCACATGGCGTCCTCATAGTGGACCTCCAGCAGGTACCGCTGTTTGGGTTCGAGCGTGACGGCCTCGGAAAGAGTCCAGTCTGTGACTTCTTCCTCCGTGCCGTCCGCATAATGCGCAGTCACCTTAATCGTATCGATTCCGGACGAGAGCACGGTGCCCTCCTCTTTACTGCCCAGATAAGAGGCTGTCAGCCTCGAAATGGAACGCGTCGTACACTGAATCGAAATCGAGCAGGAAAAGTCCTCATAGGAGATATTGATGGTAGACAGCGTATCCTTCTCCAGCACAGTGGGATTGTTGACGCGCCAGCCGCCCTCGAGCGGCGTTTTCTTCCCGTCCCGGATCGCATAGACATGCAGGCCGGGCGTTTCATCGGTGATCTTGGTGCCAGCCTTGGTGTCGCCGTCATATTCGGCGGTGATCGATTGAATAAGGCCCGTCGTACACTGGACTTCACACTGCGTGCTGGCCTTCTTATAGGTGATCGTCACGACGCTTTTCTTGGTATCTTCCAGGGTCTGCGGCGATTCGATGGTCCAACCCGTGACCTTTTCGTCGTGGCCGTCCTTGAAATAGGCGGTCACCACAAAGTCCGGATTGCTGCTGTCCAAAACCGTGCCGGCCTTGGTATCGCCGACATAGACAGCGGTGATATGGTCAACAGCCTGATCCGCCGGCGTCCTCGTGAGTAAAAAAGCGGCGGCTGCCGCGACCAGAACTACAGCGGCGGCGACCAGAATGCATCGGCTGTGCGCCTGCCAAAAACTTGTATGTGTGCCATCTTCGGGCCTTCTGTTTGTGTCCATTCCTGCGCCTCCCTTCTATATATGCAGCAGCGTAAATAGAGTCACTATTACAATTAGAAAAACGAAAAGCAGATCACTGCCTTACAGAGTTTCATCCATACGTTTCCAACTTGATATCTTCATTATAAAGCTTTCCAAAGAGGGAAATTATTATATCTTTGTGAACTGAAGCGGCGCCAGTAACGGCAGCGAATCCGCGCAAAGGTATTGACAATGGAAAGGAACAGGAGTACCATAGAATCAAACATATGAATAATTGTTCATATGTTGAAAGCTTGTGATTTTAGTATATAGAAAGGCATGGAATGAGAGCAGAGAAAATATACGCAATGGCAGAGGCGCCCTGCTGTGAAGAAAAGGAAGTTCACGCGGACAAGGTGCAGTATGTCAATGCGAACATGCCGTCGGAAGATGAACTGTATGACCTTGCGGAGCTCTTCAAGGCGTTCGGCGATTCCACAAGGATCCGCATTCTGTTCGCGCTCTTTGAAGCGGACATCTGTGTCTGCGATCTGGCGGAGTCCCTCAATATGACGCAGTCCGCGATCTCTCACCAGCTGCGGCTGCTCAAGCAGGCGGGCCTTGTGAACGGCCGTCGGGAGGGTAAGCAGATCATCTATTATCTGGCGGATGATCACGTGAGGACCATCATAGCGATGGGACTGGAACATATCAACGAATAGGAGCTGCGGCAGAGCCGCATCTTATAAAGCGCATAGATGCGATGTGCGCCAATACGAGGGCACAGGATTAAGCGCTTCCATTACAAATTACTATAAGAGAGGGGACACAATGAAAAAGACGTATAAGATCGATGTGGACTGTGCGAACTGCGCAAACAAGATGGAACTGGCAGCCAAGAAAACGGAGGGCGTCAAGGATGCAACGGTCAACTTTATGGCGCTGAAGATGAAGGTTGAATTTGAAGACGGCGCAGATCCGGCAGCGGTTATGGAAACCGTACGCGCAAACTGCAAGAAGATCGAGGACGACATGGAGATCTTCCTTTGATCGTAAAGAGCGTATGGATGATCGCTCCGCCGTGCCGGTGCTCCGGAATGAGGCAAAATATGAATATAAACAATCTCAATAAGAAACAAAAGAATCTGCTGCTGCGTGTCATCGCGGCAGCAGTTATGCTTGTGGTGCTGCATCTGCTGCCCTTGAAAGACTACCCGGTTCTGCGGTTTCTGCTCTTTATGATACCCTATCTCACAGTGGGATATGACATTCTGCGCAAGGCGTGGAAGGGGATCCTGAATCATCAGGTTTTTGACGAGTGCTTTCTGATGGCAGTGGCAACGATCGGCGCAATGATCCTGGGTGAATACTCGGAGGGCGTCGCAGTCATGCTCTTTTATCAGATCGGCGAGCTCTTCCAGAGCATTGCGGTCGGAAAGAGCCGGCGCAGCATCAGTGAACTGATGGATATCCGGCCCGATTACGCCAACCTCGAGCAGGACGGCGAAGTGGAGAAAGTGGATCCCGACGAGGTCGAGGTCGGCAGTATCATCGTGATAAGGCCCGGCGAGAAGGTGCCGATCGACGGTATTGTCGTGGAGGGATCCTCCTCGCTCAATACCAGCGCGCTGACCGGCGAGAGCCTGCCCAGAGACGTTAAACCCGGCGATGAGATCATCAGCGGATCCGTGAATATGAGCGGCCTGCTGCGCGTCGAGACCACCAAGGAATTCGACGAGTCCACAGCGTCCAAGATCCTGGAACTCGTGGAGAACGCGGGCGAACGCAAGGCCAAGTCCGAGCAGTTTATCTCCAAATTCGCAAGGTGGTATACGCCGGCTGTGTGCTATAGCGCATTGGCGCTGGCAGTCCTGGGCCCTGTTGTCAGTATTCTGGTATTTCACAGGACGTCCGATTGGGCGCTGTGGTCCGACTGGATCTACAGGGCGCTCACCTTCCTGGTCATCAGCTGCCCCTGCGCGATCGTGGTCAGCATTCCGCTTTCCTTTTTTGGCGGAATCGGCGGCGCGAGCAGCCAGGGCATCCTGATCAAGGGCTCCAACTTCATGGAGACGCTGGCTAATGTCAAATATATCGTTATGGACAAGACCGGTACGATCACGAAGGGCAACTTTGAAGTGACAGCGGTCCACGACGAGCGCGAGCACAATATCGACGACGCCCATATGCTGGAACTCGCAGCTCTGGCGGAGAGCCACTCCTCGCATCCTATTGCGTCGAGCATTCGACGGGCATATGAGGCGGATGGTGCAACATTGGACAAGGGCCGTGTGACGGACGTGCAGGAAGTCAGCGGCAAGGGCGTGATCGCCGAAGTTGACGCGCTGCAGGTCGCAGCGGGCAACCTCAAACTGATGAAGATGCTGGGCGTTGCATGCGAGGCCTGCAGAAGTGTCGGGACGATCGTCTATGTAGCGAGCAGAAGTGAAGCGGCAGATCCCGAAAATGGACAGCCTGCCGGGGAAGGCTCCGTACAGGCCGGCGGATCCTGGGAATACCTGGGCCACATTGTGATCTCCGATGAGATCAAGCCCGGAGCTGCGGACGCGATCCGGCAGATGAAGCAGAACGGCATTGTGAAGGCAGTAATGCTGACAGGTGATATCACCTCGATGGCGGAGAGCGTCGCGAGGGAAGTCGGCATCGATGAGGTACATGCGGAGCTTCTTCCGGAAGATAAGGTGACGCTCGTCGAAAAGCTTCTGGCAGAAAAGAAAGCCGCCGCGGGCCCCAAAGCTACGCTGGCCTTTGTCGGAGACGGCATCAACGACGCGCCGGTCCTGGCTATTGCGGATCTCGGCATCGCGATGGGCGCATTAGGATCCGACGCCGCGATCGAAGCGGCAGACGTCGTCCTGATGGACGATGATCCGGCCAAGATCGTCAAGGCGATGCGGATCGCGCGCAAATGCATACGGATCGTCAACGAGAACATCTGGTTTGCGATCGGCGTCAAATTTACCTGCCTGATCCTGGGAGCGCTGGGAATTGCGAATATGTGGCTGGCGATCTTCGCGGATGTAGGCGTCATGGTGCTCTGTGTTTTGAACTCAGTGAGAGCCCTTTTTGTGAAGGGAATGTAAAGTGAATCGCCCGGCGGATAGGATTGTTTCTATCCACCGGGCGTTTTTGCCGCCGTATTTAAGAAAATGCCAGGCTTTTTTAATCTGATTTTAATCTATCCCCAAAGATGCTTTCATCTGGCAGCGTTATCCTTTACTTACATCAAACGGAAAGAGACATCCCGAGATGTAAAAGACCATAAACAAAGGTATAATTAAACAGTACACCGCATCGGAGGTAGAATAATGGAAATGATCGAAAAAGTGGAACGTCTCAGAGAAAAAGCAGATGTTACCTACGAGGAAGCAAAAGCAGCATTGGAACAGTCTGACGGAGACCTTCTGGACGCCATGGTGCTCCTTGAGCGTCAGGGAAAAGTCAGGAAACCTGCGCAGAGCACGTTCTCTACAGACTATGAGGAACAGACGGAGTACATCAGAGTAAGAGACAAGGTGGAAGAGCAGGAGCAATCCGCTCCGAGCTTTGGACGCACGCTCGGCAGGCTGTTCAGGGGCTTTATCGGCTTTATCAGAAAGACGACATTCATTGTGACCAGGGAAGAAGATGTGGTATTCACAATGCCCACGATCGTATTTGCCGTTCTCCTGTTCTTCTTCTGGGAGATACTCGCCCCGGTTATGATCATTGCTCTGTTCTTCGGGGTCAGATACTCGTTCGAGGGAGAAGAAGAGGCTGAGAAAGCCAATTCGATCCTGAACAAAGCCGGAGATTTTGCGCAGGATGTGAGAAGTGAGTTTACCGGCGGCAGAGACACACAGGATAAATAAAACTGTTAATGGAGTAAAAAAATGAAAGCAAGCATTCTTCTGGTAGAAGATGAGGAGAGACTGGCAAGATTTGTCGAACTGGAACTCCTGCACGAAGGATATCAGGTTGATAAATCCGGAAACGGAAGAGAGGCGCTGACAAAGGCGCTTGAGAACCATTACGACTTAATCCTTCTGGACATCATGCTGCCCGGCTTGAACGGGCTGGAGGTCCTCAGGAGGCTTCTGAATGAGAAAGAAGTTCCGGTGATCCTCCTCACAGCCAGGGATGCGGTCATGGATAAAGTATCAGGGCTTGATGCAGGTGCCGTGGATTACATCACCAAGCCCTTTGCAATAGAAGAACTGCTGGCAAGGATCCGCGTGGCGCTCAAGCTCCACGCGGGTCATTCCGCGCGTGAAAGCGCCCGCAGCGATGAAAATGAAGAGGGTATTCTCAAGTGGCAGGAACTGGTTCTGGACGACCGGCGTCACCAGGTCCGCTATGCAGGTCATGGGATCTCACTCACGAACAGAGAGTTTCTGATGCTCAAGACCCTTCTTGAGAACCAGGACATAGTCCTCACAAGGGATGTGCTGCTCAATAAAGTCTGCGGATATGATTACGCGGGGGAGACAAATGTCGTCGATGTCTACATCCGCTATCTGCGCTCCAAGATCGACGATGTATTTGGCGTTAAGATGATCCGTACTGTCAGAGGAGTAGGCTATGTCATTCAATCAGAAGCATGATGAGCAGCGGCGAATGACGTCGATCACCAGAAAGCTTCACTGGTACATGCTCCGGGGCAAAATACTGCACTTTTTGGGCGCCGATATTCTGCTTGGCATTCTTTTGACCTGCGGCTGGTGTCTGGAGCAGGAATATGCGCTGCTTGGAAATATCCTTGAAGAAAACCGAAGAAGTTTCGAGCGCGTGACGACGGCGGCAGAACCGGGATTTGACCTGATCTACAGGATTGCGTCAAAGGAGGGCACACCTCTTTTGTCTGTCTCCTGCCTGATCCCATTTGCGGTCATTGCATCCGTGATCATCGCTTTGCTGATCCTTCAGTTTCTGGGAGTGATCTTTTCCTATTATCGCGAGGACAGAAAGATCCGAAAACTTCTCGCGCCGATCAATGAGATCGCGCTCAGAGCTGATGAGCTCAGCAGGCTATCCTTCACGGAAGACAAATATCAGGTCATTGAAGACGCGATCGAGCACATCCATCCGGAGCAGGCGGAAGGTGAGAGACCGCTGTCTTTTGGCGACGCAGATCTGGCCGGCGTGGAAGCGGCGATGAATAACCTGCTTCTGCGCATGCGGGATACGATGCGGCAGCAGTCCCGCTTCGTCAACGACGCCTCCCATGAACTGCGGACACCGATCGCTGTGATCCAGGGATATGCGAATATGCTGGAGCGTTGGGGAAAAACAGATGAAAAGACTCTGGATGAGGGGATCACCGCGATCAGGAACGAGGCTGACCACATGAATTATCTGGTGGAGCAGCTTCTCTTCCTTGCAAGGGGCGACAGCGGCAGAACGACTCTCAACAAACAACCCGTCATGACGCAGGACCTGATGCGTGAAATTTACGAGGAGTCGCTGATGATCGACGAGAAGCATCAGTACCGCCTGAAAGAGGGAGGGGAATCGACGGAAGTGACTGTTGATCCCGGCCTGATGAAGCAGGCAGTGAGGATCCTGATCGACAATGCGGCCAAATATACGCCGGAAGGAGAGGATATAATCCTGTCCTACGGGAAAAATGAGAATGGAAGCCCTTATCTGCAGGTACAGGATCTGGGGAGCGGCATCAATGAATCCGAGCTTCCCCATATCTTTGAACGGTTTTTCAGATCGGATGAAGTGCGCAGCAGCGAAGGCACAGGCCTCGGGCTGTCAATCGCGAAGTGGATCGTGGATAAGCACGGAGGGCACTTTGAGGTCCTGTCAAGGAAGGACCTGGGGACCAGGATCAGGATCGTACTGTGATCTTAAAAGCAGCTTTGTTTTGACACATTCAGCATAGTGAAGGGGGCAGAGCTCACTGCTCCTCCCCCAATGTTCGGAACGCACCACGGATCACGACAAAGGCAGCGACCGCAACAAGAAAATCCGCGATGGGGCCGGAACACAGCACACCGTTGATGCCCATAAAGCGGGGCAGGATGAGCAGCAAAGTGATCAGCACAAGCTGCTTGGACAGGGAAATGATGATGCCCTTTCGGGGCTGCTTGATAGAGACCATTGTGTTCATGGAGACAGGAAGGACGCCGGCCAGGACGACCAGAAGCATGAACTCGTGCATGTAGCGCAGGGCAAACTCCTCATACCCGCCGGCGCCGCCCCCGAACAGGGAGAGGATCTGATGCGGGAAGAGCCAGAAGCAGGCTGTCTCCACAGCGCCGATGAAAAAGGCGTAGCGGAAGATCAGATAGGAGGTCTTCTTGACGCGGTCATAGTTACCGGCACCGAAATTGAAGCCCATAATGGGCTGGCCGCCGATACTGCAGCCGATGATCGTGGAATAAAAGAGGAAATTGACTTTTGTGACAACGCCGGCCGCGGCCAGCGCTTCACTCCCCCCGTATGGGGAGAGCGCTCCATAACGGCTGAGTGAGCTGTTGAGAACCAGGTTCATGACAAACATGGCGGCCTGGTTGAGGCTGCCTGCGGCGCCTATGGAGGCGATCTGGGCGATCTTGGAGCCTGTTACAGCGAAGTGATGCCTGACCAGCTTTCCTGTCTTGAAGCGGACCATGTACCCGGCGACAAGGAGGGCGGATACGATCTGCCCCGTGACTGTCGCAAGCGCGGCGCCGGCAATTCCCATATTGAGGGGAAAGAGAAACAGGTAGTCCAGGACAAAGTTGAGCGCGACGCCGGCCAGAGAACAGAACAGAGCATACCTGGGGCTTCCGTCAGAGCGGATGAGCAGCGTGCCGCCCGAGGTGATGGCAAGAAAAGGAAGACCCGGCGCGATCAGGCGCATGTACGTGAGCGCATAGGGAAAGACCTCGTCGGTCGCACCGAAGAGATGGACAAAAAATGGAGTGAACAAAAAGACAAGTGTCGCAATGATAATTCCCTGCAGAGCGAGCAGGGTAAGTCCGGCGCCGGCAAAACCGAGAGCTTCGTCGGTTTTTTTGCGGCCGTTGCACACATTGAAGTTGACGTAAGAGCCGTTGCTGAAGAGGATCGTGAGCGCGCCACAAAGGAATGTGAGCGGATAGGCGACGGTGGTGGCGGCATTGCCGAGGAAGCCGATTCTCTGACCGATGAACATCTGATCCACCATGTTGTAGAGGGAGGAGATCAGAGTGGCGATAATGCTGGGAACAGCATATTGAAGCAGAAGGCTGCCAACCGGGGCGGTGCCCAGCGGATTCGGAGCTTTTGAGACCTGCGGCATAATGGGACTCCTTTCGGACCGGGTATGTAGAATATCAGGCTGTGAGCTGACGAAAAATCAAGTGATTTGTCTCATTATATCATGAACAGATGCCTCGATTGCGGAAAGGATTGAGCTGCAAGATATATTCCGTTGGTGAAAAGTATAATTTGACGGTTGTTTTTTCCGCCTGTTTACAGTAAGATACTATTTGTCGAATGAATATCATATGACATGGGGGCGTAGCTCAGTTGGGAGAGCGCGACACTGGCAGTGTTGAGGTCATGGGTTCAAGTCCCACCGTCTCCATTTTTGGGTTAATATGAAGTCCGAAAAGTGCTTTATTTAAAGGCTTTTCGGGCTTTATATTTTTGTAAAAACTTCCGGGTGACTCGAATTTGCGTCCGGGTGACTCTTGCCTGGAAAGCTAATTACCTTACAGTTCGAATTCAAATCCGAAGCATCTTCTTTAACAGGATCAAGGCGGAGTTCATCTATTTTTCCAAGTTTGCAGGATTTTTCTTCCATACGGTTACGGTTCTTAATATAAACATTTTCCGTAGTACTGATATCCGTATGACCCATCTGTTCAATAATCATCTGGTCGTCAATGTCAGCCGCCTTTAATATGGATGCATAAGTCTTTCTGAATTTGTGGGGAGGCTTATAACTGATCCCCAATTCGGTACATATTTTCTTAAGATGTCTTCTGACCTGGCTGGCACGGACTCGTTCTCCTACATAGCGTTCTCTGTATCTCCCCGGTTCCTGTTTGAACAGATATCCACCGCCGGTTTTCTCGGAAATGTCTTTAATTCCACATACCCATTCAAGAGAGTTTTCAGGAATCGCCACACGCCTGACTCCTGCATCAGTTTTAGCCCCTTCTCTGATAGTCTCCCGCTGTCTTCCTGTTTCATCCGCTTGTGTTTCTGTACGTCGGACATAAATACAATGTTCATCAAGATCAATATCCTCTGCAAGCAGAGCCGCACACTCACCGATCCGTTCGCCAGTTATGATTGCCAGCAGGATACAGCGTGTATATGGATCAGGATTAGAAATGCAGTAGGCTTTCAGTGCCTGTAGTTCATCGGGGTAGTATACCTCGTCCTGTGCGGAATGTTTTGAATGACGAAATCCATGCATATCTGTACGAACATGGGAGATGACCTCATCAGAAGTATATGAGATAAGACCCTCATCTTCTGCTTGGTCAATAATCCCTTTCACTATGCATTTGACACGCCCTAACTCCTTTGCAGTAATCTTTCTTTTAAGATCCTCTCTTGTCGGACTGCCTGCTTCATAAATCCCCTGGAGAAATGCGGTCCAATCTTTCCGTGTGATCCTTTTCATAGGCATCTTGTTAATGCCTGCGCTTTTTATGTATTTATCGCAGGTCTTACGATACCGAAGGGCAGTGGCGCCCTGGATCACGCCTTTTTCAAGTCTGGAATTGTTCCATTCTATAAAGAGATCTTCCGGCTTTTTCCCAGTGAGCGCTTTCTCTTTTTGAACTCTTTCTTTCTGTATCTTTAAAATCTCATTTTCTACATCTTCGCGATGCTTTCTCTTAATCCTCCTTCCGTCCGGGAGCCGGCAATACCATCTGCCGCCGCTTTCAAAAATCTTGTACTCATATGAATTCAGTAAATTCATTCGCTCGCTCTCCTCATATTGCGCACGAATGCTGCCAAGATCAATTATGCCTGCGTTGACGGCATATTTCAAGATTTCGGGGTTTATCGATAATTCCTTGGTCATCTTTTTCACCTCCGAAGGGAGGATGAAAGAAAAGGTAATTATTTTGCTATTTATGGATGAAGCCACTTATTTAATTACGAAAAGCTCGAAAAGGGTTAATCGCTATCTAGGGAAGAAGATGTATAGATACTATGAAAATTTATCAGGTTCCAAGATGACACGTGAACGCCCATTATGAGAGCTTTGTTCCGGATAATAGGTTCTCCAGAGAGAACGGGGGAGCACACTTGAGCAGAAATTATCCACTTTGCTAAAATAACAGAGCATATACGGGCTAATATGATGCGAGTAATCTATGATCAGAAAACGACCAATATACCAATTGCGGAAAACTTCATCTTTAGTATTGTGAATTGTGTGGCTATAATTGTTAAAGAGAGGACATTGTTAATACTATATTCAGGTGTCCTTGAAAGGGGAAAGACAATGAAAAGAAGCAGGATTTTTTATTTCATCACTATGGTTCTCGCACTCGTCATACTGACATCCTGTGGAAACATCAAGGTCAGTAAATCATCAGGGGACTATGCCGGTATGAATTACCAGGAAGTTTCTGAAGAACTTTCCAAGCTGGGATTTAAGAATATCTCGACTGAGGAGATTGCGGATCTGCCGTCGCAGGGAGAAACAAAAGACGGTTCCGTTGAGTCTGTCACCATTGGGGGAGAGGCGTTTGAAGCAGGCGGATCGTTTTCTAAGGAAGCGGAAGTCCATATCGTATATCATACGATCAAGACGCTCCCTCTGCCTATTGGTGCAGATGAGATCAGCGGGAAGGACTACAAAGAAATAGGAAAGCTCCTATCTGACAGCGGGTTTACCAATGTCGAAGTAAAAGAAGTGAAAGATATAGATCCTGAAGGTGCAGCGACTGACCCGTATAACGAAGTGACGGTTTCCGGGTCTGCGGATTTTAAAAAAGGAGACACAGTCCCCTTCGATGCAGCTATCAGTGTTTTCTACCACCTTCCTTATGAGATATTTGATGTCAAGGTTCATATAGATTTTGTCCCTAACATTTTCTTAGATAAATACAGGGTTGAGTTTGTCGTAGACGATGAGAGCAAAAAGGTCCTAGATCATGGGGAAGACTTTGACGGTGAGATGCGGCTTAAAGCTGGCACCCACAAGTTCCTTTTTAAGAAAGAAGGAGACGATTCCGTCGAGGGTGAGGAGGATATTGAAATAACCTCAAACTCTGAAGTGAATATCACTATCAGCTGCAAAACAGACTATGTCGAAGTAAAAGTTGATAATATTTACAGGGAAAGTGACGTCGGGGAAAACCAGATTAGGATCAATTTTGAAAGCTATGATTATTATGGGAAAGATCACAAGGAAGTAGTTGATGCGCTGAAGTCCATGGGCTTTACAAACATCTCAGAACATCCCATGTACGACATCGAGTACGGAATAACGCCAGAAGGGTCAGTAGAGCTTGTGTCAATTGATGGCTCTACAGATTACCAGAAGGGAGATATCATTAATAAGGATGCGACGGTTATAGTTCCGTATCACCTGAAAGCGGAGGATGACCCCAATAAGCCGAAGGAAACTGCTGACACATCTGAGGCAGCTGCAGAAGAACCGGCAGATAAAGAAACCGAAAGCGGAGAAGACGCTCAGCAGACCAAGAATACAATTTTCAACTCTACTAATGATGCAGATACGGCGAAACTTGGCAATTCAGGGAAGTTTTCGTATGTCAGAAGGTTAAGCAATTATGACCTGTATATTCTTATAGATTTTGATGAAGGAGTCGTCTACGATCTTCAGTATGAAAATGGTAATGTGGATGGAACAGTCTACACGATTGATTCCGGTGACCTGAATAACGGGCTCAAGACTATTTACGAAGCGGATGGATCTGAGTTTGTGTTCCATTTCCACTATGTAGAAAACCCGGCTGTATTGATCGAGCACTATGGTAGTGAAGAGGCTAAATTTGATGCGGCGTCGATCGACAGTACGCTTAAGATAAAGGAAATCTACGAGTCAAACAGATAATGTGCTGGTCACGCTTAACTAACGTGACCGGAAATATAATCGGTGGCTGTTATGGCGATTAAAATGATCAAGGTAAAGTGCCCTGAATGCGGGGGCACAATGGATATCGCTCAAAACCGGGATATGGCATATTGCACGTATTGCGGGACAAAGATCCTGATCCATAATGAAAATGAAAAGATATACCGGCGTATAGATGAAGCGAGGATCAAGGAAACCGAAACAGAGCGGCTTATAAGGCTTAAGGAACTTGAACTCCTTGAAAAAGAGCAGGAAGACAAAAGGAAAAGATCAAGGGCCAAGATTAAATGGTCCCTGCTGTTAGGAACGATAGGCATATTGATGTTTATCGTAGGTTATGCTTTAGGAGAAAGCACAGGAGACTCAGACTCTATGTTTTATATGATTGGATTTATGGGATTGTTCCCGCTGATGGCGGCATTTGGAATGTGGGGCGATTCGTCAGACAAAAAGTAGAGATTTCTTTGTGATATGGTCTGTTGAAAATCGGAATATGATCATTTAAAACGGCATTCTATCATTGAATATAGTAAGAACACAGGGAGAGGCAGTAACGGAAACGCTACTGCCTCTCCATTTTCTTATGATTTGAAAACCAAGCCTCATGATCGACTATATATGTAAAGGCGTCTTCGAATGATCTGTACAGTACTCTCTGTTTGTAGTAAGGATCTCTACGGGAATGCCGATGTTTCTTTGGTGCGCCTATAGAACAGACGAAAGGAATACGAGTTTCCCAGCGTATGATCATAGTCTCTTCGTAATAATCAAGCTTCGTCATACTCGAGACTCACAGTTGGTGAGCCGTGTCGCGGAGATCTTAGACGCACAGTAACGCGATTAGAGAGAGAAGCACCATCTTCATCCTGATATTTATAAGTCACAAGGACTCTCCGAGCGCCAGATATTTTAGCTGAAACTTCAAAGCTAAAGAAGCTACCATCAATTAGAGACGTTACGGAGAGAGCTGTGTTGATTAGAATTAGGCACAGCGCTGCCAGGCACGCTGCTTCCCGTAGTACGGGAAGCGATATTTAGAATCCTTTGCGGTGCCGCTGTGCCCGGCATATCGCTCCCATCCACGGATGCTTGAATTCATAACTTCAGCGATTCTGGAAAGATCTTTCTCATTTGGGGAAGCATCTTCGGAATGCTGAAAAGCCCTTTCCCAGATCATCCGACTGCAGACGATATCCTCTTCGCAGGTATCGAGAAAATTCTGGATGATACCAATGCTGTTTTCTTCTGGTGTAAGTCCATACCGGATCGTATCTAACTCGGTATGATATTCCTGATCAAGATCTAACCGATATCCTTCGGACTCTCCGATGACCATTGCTTCCGCATAGCACTGGCGGATATATTCGCGAGTTTCTGCTTCGTCGGCAAGAGGATGTACATCTGCCTTGTCACCGTCGCATAATACTGGCACAAATCTCCGGTTTCCAGTCCTGTCTTTTGGAAGGCAGTGAGGCTGGTTTGACGTTCCGATGAAGATCGTCTGACGGGGAAAACCCTCGGAGAAAATCCCGAAAGGCTGTCGGTAAGTGTCATTCTGACGGCTGATATACCCTTTTATGAGATTTACATCTTTTGTCCGTCGGGTGGCGATCATTTCGCCAAGCTCGCAGATCCAGCGCCCCCGGATTGTCTCAAATGCGGCCTTAGTATTACCGAGGTCATATAGATCATCGCAAAAGAACTCGTCCTTTAGGGCCAAAAATCTGCACAAAGAGCTCTTCCCAGTACCTTGCTTACTGTCTGCGAATACGATACAGTAATCAAATTTGATCCCAGGGTCCTTCACCCGCTTAATTGCCCCATGCAGCATGAGCTTCGTGATCTCGGTCGTGAGAATTGTTCTTTCCGCACCTAGATATCGTGGAAGCATCTCTCCAAGTCGGGGATGTCCATCCCATACTAGTTTGCCTAGCTCATCCCGGATCGGGTGGAAAGCGTTCTTTTCTGCGATTAACCTTATCGCATCTCGAAGGTCCCTGCCGCCGCTGATTTCATACACGCTATCCGTGAAACGCCTTAAATTAGAGAGGTCCGTGTCACGCAGGACATGCTCCTGCGGTGCCCAGTATACATCCCTGATCATGGCACGACCGCTCAAAAGATTTAGTCGGATCTTGCCGGAGAGGTATGGATCTTTTTCCAAAATCGTGCAGTAATTTGCAAATGATTTGCAGACACCTCCGGAGGAGTCAACTCTTAGGGCGATCTGTCCTGCATTCTTTCGGCTGAACTTTATAGCCTGATCCATCGTATAGCGACTACTATCGTTAATGATATTAATATCTGTACTCATATAAGCCTCCTTACTATGCTGTTTGATAAACGTTACTAATTATTTGTGCGGCATCTGTCCCCGCGTACCCAGTGTCCCCGGCATAAAGCATCTATCTAATAAAAGGATCTCAAGATACTGATCTGCAGCAAAGTGCGTCTCCGAATAGAATTTCCAATCTCGGGGACAGCGGGTACATGATAAATGAAACCGGCTTTTATCGGTAAAGCCGGTTAAAAACGCATATATTCAGTTGTAATAGATGTCAGCCCAGAATCAGGCTGACACCTGACCGGATATCATCCTTACGGATTGCAGTACTCCTCGATATATGTATCGACATAGTTCTCATTCTCGAGATTGCAATGAACAAGATCGATAAATTCTGTAAATGTCACATCTTTCTTAAGGACCCCGAACATCAGTGAGCTAATGCCGTACTGTTTGTGCGAAAGCCATGCCTCGAAATAAGTTCCCATGTCAATAATATCGATCCAGAAATTGCCTTCTTCAAAGCGGGTGATGATGATACTTGTTTTCTTCATGATAAAATCTCCTTGTATTATCTTTGTTGAGGGGATAGGTGGCGGGATGAATGAAGTATCCCGTCCCCCTTAATGCCCCTTGGAAGCTTGGAAGCCGGTTTTATCGTCAAATCGGCAAACGCGTGTTATTCAGTTGTATTTGGATGGCGGACAGCATTTCAGCTATCGGCTAAATGTGTCGATGATCGGCGGAACCCTGATCTTCTCCATTCCATCTCCCCCTTTCTGAGCCGGACGGCGGAATGTTCACCCGCCGCCCGTATTGAGATCAAGTTGGCTGTTTAATAGATTGCTTCAATACTTGACTCACTTCTGAGTCGGTCTGCCCAGGCCTGAGCCGCTTCTCTCGTGGGGAAGGTCATGCTGTCGTCCTTGCCGACTTCATACAGCTCAACGATATCAATTCCTGTGAAAAGGTGTTTGAGGATGTACCTCCGATACGCATTTTCATCGCCATCCCCGCACACCGGAAAACCGCTCCAGGCATTGCCGTCGTCACAGACATGTGTCGAAAGTGCGAAGCGTCCATTCGACAACGCTGCGATTTTTATCAAATCGGAGAAATGGAAGGAGATCCGCTCTTCAAAGCACTTAATATCATGCGTTGTCAAAATGTACTCTGCAGGATCATCGGCCACAAAGTGGAATCCGTCGAATGCACTAGTCTCAGTGAGCGGCATTGTCAATGCAGTTTCTTTCTCGCCGCCTCTGATCCAACACTGTGCGATCAGTCTGGCAGGATCAGAATCCCAATAGTAGATGAGAATGAAGTTGTACTCATCGATCACGGTTCCGCATCGATCCTTCAGGACGAAAGGAACGGTCAGCTTATCCGTGCTGAGCAGGTCCACGCACTCTTCTGCCACATATCCGCCCTCGTCAGCATCCTGTATCAGACGCCATTCGTTAACGAAAGTGTGGTTGAAGAAGTTTTCCGTACCTCTGTGGTAGCCGCTACTCTCCAGTAACTCGAACTGCTCGGAAACACTAAGACCCTTAAAATCTTCGATTGAGACAGTCTGGATCTCTTTATCTGCCGAATTAATTGTTACTACCGACTGGTTTTTCATAATAATCTCCTTTTCTTGAGCTAATGCCCAATGTGAATATGAATTTATGGAAGCCGGTTTTATCGGGAAGCCGGCAAACGCATGTTATTCAGTTGTAATAGGTGTCAGCCCAGAATAAAGATGACACCAGGCCGGATATTACTTCTCCGGTTAATACTTTAAGCACGTATAGTGTTATGCAATCTAATTGAGTGGCGGGGCTCTGTCCATCTAATTCCTCCTTTCTGAACCCACAGATACTCGACTGAGCTTCTCTCTTGAAAGCATGGAGATTTCTGCATCCGGCTTTCTCGCTGAACCGGCGAACGCGAGTATTCAGTTTTAAGGCGTATTCCTAAGTGCTGAACACTTTGAATAATCTGATTGTATTTTTGCATAGATTACTAACTACATAAATTGTTCACATTATTGCTTATATTTGGATTACAAAATAAGCCAATTAATAAGCTAATATTGTAGTTATAACTATTTAGTACGCTAAAATTATAGAAAAACTGGATATTTCGGGTTTGTAGAGCATATAATTAAGATGAAAAGCTGGAATAGTAGATTATTTTTAATTTCAAAAGAACAGGGAATATTGATGAAAACTTCTGATTTTTTTGGAGGGGAGACACCGATGGCGAACAGCGACATGACTATGGAGATTGGAGCAAATAGTTTATTTACATTTATAAATCCTGGGTGCGAAGTACAAGAGATTCCAGATTATGATGAGAATGGTAATCAGATATACTTCCTCAATATAAAGAAGAACAGCAGTCCAAAGCACTTTGTATTTCAGGTTGGCGATGGTCTGGTGAGGAAGTATATCGTATCAAGAGATTTCATCAAATTTAAGGGTTACCCTGATGAAACAACTGAGACGGTGGTCGAGAAGAAATCTGTTGGCGTTTTAGATGAGTTTGTCAACATGAAGATGAATGATACGAAATTCATTGCCGAGTATTTTAGAGAGAATGGGTATTTGTTTAGGCTCCCGGAGACTGAAAGATATACTAGAGTAGCATTAGCTGACATACAGAGGATTCAGTATCGTATGAGGTTGCTGCAGGAGGTAATGCAGTTAACGGTAAAAAAGCAGGATAAGTCTCAGCTTTTGGAAAAAATGTCAGAAATTCTGTTATTTGGGGCAAATTGTTATGCTGATAAAAAGACCAGCGGAATGAATCCGTATATCCATCCATTTACAAGACGGATGATGGAGAGCCGTAATGCAAGTGAACCATTTATGTCGACCACAGTATTTGATTTATTCCTAAAAAGGGAAAATGAAGTAATAGGAAATACGGATCGATTGTATGACTATGATTCGTATGAAGATGAAGACGAACCTCTTCTCAATCTGTATATGTTTTATGATGCGGTAATTCACCTATATGCCGTTAGAAGGGTAAAAGATAACAGCTTTCAGTTCATTATCGATTTCTGGTACAATTTATTAAAGGATTACAGTGATCAGTTAGAGCTCACGGATACAAGATATGGTTATAGGATCACAAGTAATGTAGAGGACAAACTTGAGCTTAATGAGCATTTTCAAGAGGCATTGGTAAAGGCATCTAAGATCGTAATTAAAGAGGAGCTCGACTATGCTCTTAAGGACATCCGTAATGAAGTAGACTTGGAGACACTGAAGCCAGATTTTTATATCCCGGATCTCTATAGCGCACTGTACATGGCCATATTTTACTCAAGTAAATATAGTATTAACCCAATGATAATCAAGTACTGTGAACGGTGTGGGAAGATGTTTACTGTGAAAAGGTCGAATAGTCTGAAAAAATACTGTAGCAGGAAATGCAGTAATGCAGTGAGTCAGGCGGAATGGCGAAAGACACACCCAACTTCCAAGAAAAAAGAAGCAAGTACAGAGGATTCCTCGAAGACCAAGTAGTGAAATCATACGTAACAGAGGATACCTAGATATGAAAAAACGGCAGTCCTTCTGGACTGCCGCTATAATTCGCATCTCTATCTATTTTTACATATTTAGTATCAAATTTACCGCCTTTTCGGCCTGCCCGGCTGCCTGGATTATCAGGCGCCGGTCGTTTTGTAGGGCCTTCAGCCATCCGCGTATATATGCAGTGCTGTTTTTTACACTGTGATCTGTTTCGATGCCCAAAGTGTTCGACAATACAACCGAGCTAATTTCTCCAATCAATTCTTCCTTTCCATATAATTCACTTCCAAACGAAGCCTTCTTCAATCCAACGCGATTAAGTCGTGATTCGTGCCCGGTCGAATGGGCCGCTTCGTGAAACGCTGTGCTATAAAACTCCGCCGGATCCTTATACTGCCGCAACTCCGGAAGATGGATCAGATCCCGTGAAGGAGAGTAGTATGCCTCATTCGAAGGCTCCAGTTCAACTTTAATACCTTCTCGGGACACATAATTCCAAAAGACTTTCTCCCCTTCCTCAATAGGATCAGCGTTGTATACCGGTATCTGCCTCTCGATCGGCTCCACACCGTCGACCTGCGAGATGTGGAATACTTTGTAGTACCGCAGCACCGGCCTTCGGGATCGGTTGTCTTCCTGTGTTTCTTCCTTATTATCTTCCGTCTTATCTTCCTTATCCCGGTCAGACCATTTGAAAAACACGACCATCTCGCCGCGCTCGCCTGCCCGGACCTTCCCGCCGAGCTCTGTCCATTGCTTGAAAGTCGCATACTCGCCGGAGTGAGACAAAAGCATCTGATTGATCAGGCTGTAGTGTTTTCCGGAGACGCGGTTATACGCGCCTCCGTTAACACTGCACCAGGGACGCTGCCAGGGCACTTCCTCCATTTCTAAGGCTGCCATCACACGATCCGTAACAATCTGGTATACGTCAGGCATGAAGTCACCTCCTTACAGAGTAGCGACGATATCAATCTCGCCAGTATCAATACTGTAACGATAAACCGCCGGTTCGAGCTGCAGGATAGGATCGACCTGATCCGCATTAATTGTCTGGACCATACGGACGAGTTCTCCCATGGAAAGCTCTCCCTCAGCAAGAGCAGATCCTTTCAGCACGATGATCTCCTCGGTCGACGAGGGGAGCATGTAGCACGCTTCTTCGCCGTGGTCTTCGCAAAATGCATGGAAGATCTCCGGGAAGTACAAGACACTTGCTCCGCCGGTCAGCTGACCAGTCGTTGCTACATACAGGGACTGCTCGCCGTCTGTATCGGGAAGACCAAGGACTTCAGCCATGCTGCGGATATTCGATCCTGCATGGCTGTTAGCCGAAGCACATTTCCAAAGCTCGTCCTCTGCGATACCGAGCTGTTCGACCAGGCCAGGTGTTACCTTGACAGATCCCGTTCCTGCCTGTTCGCCCAAGTCAAGCATCACACGCATGATTAACTCGATATTCAGATACTTCTGCTTGACAAGAAGTTCTTTACTCTGCCGCTGAACTGCCAGGTATACATGATCCCTTACATAATCCGGATCTGTCAGCATTGCCGTCGGGCTAGACACATCACTCATAAGCGCTGATCTTACCCGCGACAGGAAAGCCTCGGTCGTATCCTGCTGCGAGTAATAGATAATCGGACTGATGTCACACCCTTTCTTGATTACGCGGAGCCCCTTACAAGGGATGCCGTTCTTAACGATTTCGACAGATTCTGCTTCGATTCCCTCATTTTTCAGAGTATCAATGATACTGTTCTCAAAGTTCCTCATTTTTCGATTGTCAATGTACATAATGATCCCTTCCGCCCGCTTCTCTGTGAACGGGCTTTACAATAAAAGTGTTGCCCGTTCGTGCGAACGGAAGATTCAATTATCCGAGATGCGAATCTCGATTTGTGTATGCACCGGCAAGGGCCGGTTGACATACGGGTCGTCATCACGTTTCGTAAAGGCTACTGTGACAACGATGCTCATTATATAAAATGAACCAACGCCGCCCTATTCACGAGGCGGCCGCACCTGGCTTGATGGCTATTTATACTCGCCAGGTCGAGTTATTTACCATACATCGGTGTCAGTAGATCCCCGCCCTTTGTTGATTTCTCGGAGCCTCTGATCGATCCCGAGCTGTTTCCTTTTTGTGCTTATACAGTATAAAATGTCATCTTTGAGGTCATCAGAAATATCCATGGCCTGTACTTCTGCACTTTTCGACTCGCAAATTGCAGCGAGGATAGGGATCGCTCTCAAAGCGTCGGGATCCGCGAGTGCGTCAAACTCTGAGGCTAAGTTGCAGATAACACCTACCCAGGACTCCCCGATTGTAAGTTTGTCTCCGCAAAACAGCGTGGGGGTTCCCTTCATCTTCTGTACGATCATCTGATTAAATGCACGATCTAAACGCACATCCATTTTCCGCAGCAAATTCATCACCGCCTTCCATACGCGAGCTGTACGAGCTCAATCCGTTCCTCATCACTGACTCCCAAGGCATCGAGATATTTGTGATAGGTCGACACCCGGGGCATCATTCCCCGTTCATAATTTGAAATCGTGCGGGGATCAAAATTGACCTCCTCGGCGATCTGTTCGATCGTCTTGCCGCATCTGTTCCTCAGCTCTTTCAGTTCCTTTCCGAGCTCAAAATTATAATCGTAGTAACCCATATTCATTTCCTTCCTGCCCTCAGGGCAATCATTTGTTGATTACTCTGTGTATGAAGGAAAGAGAAAAAAATAAAAAATATATTTTTAAGCTTAGCGAGCATCGACGGTACGACCCATCATCATCAAAATTGCCCGCAGTAGATTGCTTGCAGTCCTATTCGCCTCCTTAGCCTGACTCGAAGCAGCCCGTAGGACAGCGTCGAGGCTCCGGCTACCGAGATTCCTTGTGATGCCGCTTGCCTCAACAAACTTCTGAGCTTTTTCTGTAGCAGCTTCCGGCCTACCGATCCCGTCGAGATCAGCTATCATATTGGTCATTTGACCCTCCGGGATCTCCTCGCCATTGACAAACATCCGGATCCTATCAGAGCTCCTGTCGAGGGAGAACCGGACTTTTCCTTTCTTATGATCGATCTCGATCGAGTCTTTCCGGGATGCCTTCATCGCCTGCCGGGCGGCAGAGAGTACGCGGTCCCGATATGACTCAGGGTCTGTATCTGCATCAGTTGCCTTCTTCTGCGCTCTTTTCAGCGCCTCTTCCATATTTCGATTTATCATTTGAAGTTACTCCTTGATTTCTGAGTTTTACTTGTGGCCTGCGATGCGGCGGGACCTTGAGCGGACCGGACGTGTTTATACTTACCGTCCACAAGCCCACCCGATAGTCTGCCGTGAAAACCCATCTGTACATGCTGAGCTCCTCAATCGGTTCTGCAGGCCGGCCGTTGACCTGCTCGTAATATGGGCATCCTAGATCCGCCAGCACGCCGTCGATGAGATCCTCGAAAATCTGTTTCTTAGCTGTCTCGTCGTCCATGCCGGCATCAAGAGGAGATTGGATTGTAGTTTTATAGCCGCGGATCAGTTTCCCGTTCTGGGCCTTCTCCCGCCACTCTTGGGAGACGAGGACGATGTATCCGTCGCTGCTCTTTGGCAGGTCGCGAGCTTGGTTGGCACGCTCGCGGCAGATTCGACGCAAGTTTGCATTAAGAGATTCTGCGTGGGCGAGGTCATCCGTCAACTTTGCGAGTTCATCTTTCAGCGAGGATATTGACCTTTCAAGATCATCCTTCTGTTCGGAGAGCTCTTTGATCGTTCCTTCTGCCACCGCAAGTTCCGATTTAAGAGACTCTATCGTCTTGAGGTCGTCCTGCAGTTTGCAGTGCAGGTCCACACTCTCTTGGGAAAGGCGGCGGATGTCGTCGCGCAAAAAATGGAATATCTTGGTATTTTCGTGAAAATCTTCGTTTGTCATGATGATGTGAGTTCCATCACCATCGACAATTCGGTATGATCCGAAAGACGTCTTCACTGCTTCTTTCATACTTTAATTCTCCAAGTAAATATCATCCTAATAGTATGGTACTCCCTATCAAAGATCCTTTTAATGAAAGTAATTTTCTTTTTAACGTAGCAGAAAGGTTATTTATTAAAGCAAAATAAAACACTTTTCTTTCATCCTAATCCAAAGAAGCGAAGGAACAGACACCATCTTCCGAGCCTCCTCCTGCGCCGAACGCCTATGCTTCTATATCGTCGCAGGAAGGCACTACTGACAGACCGACACCGAACGCCTATGCTCCTATGTCGGCGTCAATCTGTCAGGCAAGTTTCGCCTTTGGGCAAGCCAAAGGCGCCGGGATCTATCGATCCCTAAACTTGCCGTGGGCTCTGCCCCTCGGAACCCCGTGAAGGAAAGATACATTAACATCAGAAAGGATCATCATTATGCGCAAACGGAACAAAGCAATCACCGTCCGAATGACGGAACAGGAAAACGCGGTTTTGCAGAAACGAGTCGCTGAATCTGGTCGCACACAGCAAGCCTACATCATCAACTCGGCTCTCAATGCTCAGATCTCCTCCGCGGAAGAGATCTCTACGTTGAAGGAGGTCAGCGCCTCGTTCGCGGATCTTGTACGGCAGCTTCGCGGTATCGCTACCAATATTAATCAGATGACTCGCATTGCTAACAGCGTCGGCATAATTCCGTCGTCACGGGAGCTGTCGAAAATTTCCGATCAAATTGCGGAGTACAGAAAGGAGAGTGAGAACGAATGGCAATCAATAAGGTCGTTAATCACGGATCAAAATCACACAGTGGAATGAAAAATGTGATTGGGTACGTTCTTCGGGACGATAAGGTCCGGGAAGGCTTTGTCATGATCACAGGCCCCTACTCAGAGGAGACGATTACTGCGGCAGGCGTGTATAAGGCTTTCTTGAGCGAGAAGAAACTCTGGGAAAAGGACTCCGGCAGGATGTATGCACATAACGTGATTTCCTTCCATAAGGATGAACAGATCACTCCAGTGGAGTGCCTTGAAATTGGGGAGGCATTCGCCGACAGATTTTTCCCTGCGCATCAGTCCCTGATCGGAGTACATCAGGACAAGGATCATCTGCACTGTCATATCGTAACCAATACCGTTTCGTATATCGACGGAAAGAAGCTCCACCAGAGCAAGCTTGACCTTGAGAAACAGAAGCAGTATACGAATGCCCTGTGCAGAGAACGAGGGCTCACTATTGCCGAGAAGGGCCGACATTTTGATGGGTCCAGAATCGAGGACGGAGAGATTCGTTCCTGGGATAAGAACAAGTACAACCTTCTTGCTGATAGCTCCAAAGGAAGTTATGTCGCTGACTGTGCCATTGCCGTTATGGAAGTCGCCATGCTGTCGACAAGCAAAGAAGCCTTCATACGAGGTATGGAAGCAAGGGGCTGGACAGTGCAATGGAAGGATAACCGCAAGCACATTGTATTTATGGATGGCAAAGGCCGCAAGGTTCGGGACAGCAACTTGGCGAGGACTTTTTCCATTGATATAGGAAAGGAGACGTTGAATGCCCAATTTAAGAGACAGGCTGCCGACAAGGAGCGCCGTATCCAGGACATCGATTCAGCCGTCGCCGGAGCAGACGCTGCTATCAAAGACGCAGGAGATGCAGTCCGCAGTAGCCGAAATGAAAGACGAGCTCTCCGAGAGTCTGAGAATAAATCAGGTGATCACGGCGGAAAAGGAACAGCTTGCGCGAGAGAACGCCGATCTCAGACAAGAACATACTACTCAGGTTCAGCGGCTGATGGAGGCAGAACAGATCATACGCGATTTGGAGAAAGAGGTCGCTGATCTACGTGATGTAGAGGACATCGCCTGCATCGAGGCTGTCCGGCGGGCAAGGATGGAGATGCTGATCATCCGTAACGGCGCTGAGAGGAAAGTCGCCCTACAAAGACAGGAGCATGAGGCAGAGATACGGAAGCTCTCCAGCTACTATCGTAGCCAGATTGACGCTACGAGGGAAGAAGCTGAAGTGGCAATAGCCCGTGAGAACGTTTTAAGGAGGCTTTTATTCTTGCTGATTATGATTATAGGTATCGCTTTTTGTGCATGTTGAACAAAAGCAACGCTATTATTACAGCTTATTTTGGAATCGCTTGAGTTTTCCCAGAAAAAATTTATTTTCCGCATTTCTTTCATACTCCCTACGAAACAAATTTTCCATTGAAAATTAAGGAATAAGAAAGGAAGAGTATATGGAAGAGAACAGAATTTCTAATCAGGATCAAAAAGAAGAAATCGACACAAAGAAGAACGAAAAGGTAACATCGTTGGTACCCACAGATTCACACCCATTGGAACTGACAGAGCAGGAGGCCTTCCGGCTGAGTAAGACAAAAACAGGCTCCCTTAATCTGATTAAGGACGAAAAGGGCAAAATTTCAGCGAGCTCATTTTACAATTACGTCCAAATAATCAGTAGCGATGCGTATCTGACGGGTAGGATCAGGCTCAATATGTTTGACGGCCGGCAGATGGTAGAGGGTTTCTATTGGGACGCAAGCCAGCACCCGATCAGGGATAATGACTTGGTTAACCTGCGATATTTCGTCGATAGTCGATACATGATTAACAACGAAAAAAATCTTAGGGCAGCCATACTGAAGGTTGCAGGCGATAATCCGTATCATCCGGTGCGGGATTTTCTGGATGGACTGAAATGGGATGGGGTGGAACGGATCTCAGAGTTATTCCCTCGGTATCTGGGGGCTAAAAGATCGGATTATACTACTGCAGTTACACATTTACTGTTGAACGGGGCCATTCAAAGGGTGTTTAATCCCGGGTGTAAATTTGAATGCTGCATCATTTTAGCTGACACCTCCCAGGGAACCGGAAAGAGCACAATGTGCCGCTTTTTGGCGCTCAACGATGAGTGGTATACGGACAGCATTGGTAGTATCAACGACAGTAAGAGTACGTTCGAACAGATGCGTGGCAAGTGGATCGTTGAGCTCGGAGAGCTGCTGGCGGTTCGGAAGGCCTCAGATGTGGAGACAATCAAGGCATTTATTAGCCGTCAATGTGAAGATTATCGTCAGCCCTACAGTATTTTCTCGGAGATGCATCCCAGACAATGTATATTTATCGGGACGACGAACAAGCCTCAGTTTCTGCCGGAGGACAAGACAGGGAACCGGCGATTTTTCCCAATAATCTGTGATGGAGTAAAGTACGCGGAGCGTCATCCGTTGGATGATGAAGCCGAGACCCGAGAGTATATCCGCCAGTGCTATGCGGAAGCTATGCATAAAGGCAGGGCAAATGGTTTTTCATTGGTACTCGATAAGAAATATATTGAAGAGCTCGAACAGATCCAAATGTCGGCAACACCTGATGATACGAATGTCGGTATGATCCAGGAGTGGCTGGATACTTGCGATGAGGATGTTGTTTGCAGCCGGATGATTTGGGATAACGTTTTTGGCTCTAATGACGAATACTCAACCCTTCAGCCAAAGAAATATGAGCTCCGTGACATTTCAGACATTATGAATTTAGCGATAGAGGGGTGGGAAAAATACCGTAGTGCTTCCGGATGTGAGAAGAAGAAATTTTCAAAATACGGAGCCCAACGAGCATGGCGCAGAGTTGTCGAGCCGGTTGCCAAAGATGTTCCGAAGCCGGTTGCAGACCTGTGTGCGAATGGGGTTGAATCTGTAGATGAAGACCTCGAACTGCTGTTTTAATGACAGAAAAGTTGCCGCGGAAGATACGCTTTAGCTATGTCAACCTTTCTGCCAACCACTATAAGCCCTGTATTTAAAGGCTTTCTGGCCATTGATAGTTAAAGTTGCCAAGGTTGCCGTGAATATAAACAATTTAAAAATTGGTAATGATTATAAGGAGAATACTGTTTTATAGTGTTTTGTATATTTGAGGCAACCTTGGCAATTCATTACAGGAACAAATAGAAATACTAGCCAAAGGGGTTTACATAACGTACTAAGTATGATGCATAGCCGTAAGGTGAAGGGACACTGACCATAGACGATACGGATTACGTGCCTGGCATAGTGAGCTCTGTATCATCCAAGGAATTTGCACCAATCACTACCCGTCATTCCGATATACAGCGCAGTCCTCTGTCAAGCGAGTAATACATGCTGGACAAACGGCTCATATCAGGCAAAGAGACCTTTCATAGATAAGCTGTCCTTCTGACATCCGTCAAGGGCCAACTGTTTGTCCAAGCTGTTATTGCAGCCACCAAAACATAAGAACGAAAAGAATATCCTTTTCATGCATACTCTCTACAGAAAAGCAAAGAGAAGGTATCCTATATGATTAACAAATTAGGTGCAGACAGCAAAGCAGGGTTCTTAAAACGCGACAATCGATCTCGAGACAAAGGCAAGCGCGGATAACGGGAAGTCGCGAAGATTTTCCAAGAAGCCGGGTCCCCTGCCAGCCGTTCTGTCCAGTATAACGACAGGCCAGTTACTGCGGTTGATGTTGTCGGCGTCTTCGGTCTGCATATTGAAGTCAAGTTAGTCGAAAGGGAAAGTATTCGTTTATGGTATTGGCAAGTGGAAAGGGATGCGGCGGCATCCCCAGATAAAGAGATACTGGTAGTTGTTCATGATAAGAGCTGGTAGCCTTGATTAGTGACATTGTAACTCGATAATTTTATCAAGATTATAGAAAGAAGGGAGACTAATATGAATACAATCGATACAGCAGATATTAGAACGGTAGAGACTTTGGAAGATGGAATATATGGTGAAGGAGAATACTTTTATGGCGAAGATCCTTCATTTCTGCAATGGTGCAGAGAATCGCATGCGGAGTATCTAAAAGAACAGCAGAGATTTCAAGAAGAATACATGCGGGAAGAGTTAGAAATAGAGGATCGGTGGATTAGAAGAAGCATAATAGAAAAGACCATAGCACAGTTAGATAGCTTACTGAATTCGAGAGATAGTTTAGAAAACGTAATTTATAATCTGCAGGAATCAATTTCCAATCTTGGTTTCGCTGCTGCTATGATTGGAAATCATCCTGCACTTGATGAATTTTGGGAAAAGCTTAACAGTGTATATAAGGAAGAACTGGGCGAACTTCCATCACTGCGGTTTTTAAAAGAAGACATGGTTTTAAAAGAGGATAAGGATTTAAGCGAGGATGAAGAAATGCCTTTTTCATAAGGAGGTGAAAAGAATGAGAAAATATGAGGAAGATATCGAAATTGTCTATGATTCAGTTATTACTCGTAGCAAAACAGAAGGTCATAAGGAAGCAAAATCGGCAGGGATAGCCCCTAAAGCTGAAGAGGTTGAAGTAGTCGAATTCATTGACCTGCCTGACGAGGTTTATCCAGAATGGATGCGGTGAATTAATCTACCAATCCGATGAAGTAAGGATTTGTTAAGCGATATTTGATCAGTACTTATTGAAAGGAATCAAGCAGAATGCAAACGGGATTGAAGGAACTCTTGTACAACGGACACTGCTAGAATCCACTTTCTCGACTGTAACTACAAAATCATGGACTAGTACGTAGCGCTTTAAGGGGAGAGAGCATTTTCCCCTTAAGGCGCTTTCGCATTCTATGATTATGTCTTTGCAAGGGGTGTCTTACTTGAGAATTTTCATGTTTCTGATATCGACGATTTTTCCTATTCGGGTGCGGATCGTTTTATTGCCCTCCCGTCTGGCAGGTCCGAATAAGCCGATAAAAGTATAGCGTTTGTTGCGCTCGAACCTGGCAAAAATAAAGCACTTGTTCTTATCCGGTTCTCCTGTCCCACTATAGGTGTATTCTGGATTATCAATCTGAGTCACTGTATCCCCGGAATCGGACATGATATTGACCCAGCCCCAGTATTCATCAGAAGAGAGGTACTTGTCACCAACTCTCGACGCAATGTTAGGGAACCAGACGCCGTATCCGTTATCAAGATCCTTATATGCTTTCTGAAAGTGCTTGTAGCGGTATCCAAACAGCGTATTGAGCACGTCAGCATGCGTGGCAAATGAGGTCTCCGGCCCGATGATCCCATCTCCGTACATGCGGACTTCCGTCATATTGACTGTCTTAGGTCCACCAGCGAGCTTTGGACTTGATGCTTTCTGTGGTGCCACCGCTAGCGCCTTCGCTTCATTGGTACGGTGCGCTTCTTCAGTGGCATTCTCTGCCTCCTTCTGCATCTTCTCAGCGTCAGCCTGCCGTTTCCGAGCTTTATCAATATCAAGAATCTCTGCCTGTAAGGTATCGTCATCAATCGTCAGATATGACGCGAACGCCTGGGGAAACTGGAATTTCCTGTATTCGCCGGTTTCAAATCGTACCAGGACCAGCTTGTCATTAGCGGTTAAGATCTCTCCGGGACCGTAGGATATATGTATAACGGAGTGGCCAATCAAAGATGATGTGTTCATTTTCACCTCCTGATCATGCATTTTTATCTCAACAAAGAGCTCTTTCATATAAGCCAATAGTTGTCTCAATATGATTGTAGCATGCAGAAAGCTCATCACAGCATTGAAATTGCAGTTCATTTACCCAAGCCTGGATTTCTCACGGAAGTCTTATAATGGCGGTATCAAAGTAGAATTTCGAAACAACCCATGTTAGTAGTGGTATAAAATGGGTATGATAGAAGTGTTATGTTAGGAGTGGCTGGACGATAATGCATGCGGACAGGGAAATCATACGAGGAGAAAAGACTTGAAAATCACTGGCTTAAAACTGATCCACAAGAAAGACGGCTCGTTTAAGATCAGGGTATTTGACTCTGACAAATACCTCGTCAGGATGTATAACGACGGGGTCGATACGTCTGCAACAGTGCAACCCAAGAACGTGATGATGCCGTCCCTAAAGACGAACAAAGACAACGCTTTTATCGATTTTCCGATTAACGGATATAGGATCGAGGATGTTAACGATCTCATTAAGTCGCTGACCGATATGACTGATTTAATGGAGACACTGAAAGAGTTGAAAAAAGAGATCGAGAGTTGAGAAGTTAGAAGAATAATGGAGACGCAGAAGGCCGCCGGGTGCATAACGCTCGCACTATAAAAGAAGAATGGTTTATACATTACTTCGAATGATAGGGGTTATTAGGTGGTTTAACTAGGTTAACGAACGAGAAAACGAGAAAACGACGAGAAAACGAGAAAACGAGGACGCACAATTCTGTATAGCTCACCGCAGTATTACTGAGGTGGGCCTTTTTTGGTGCAACTGTGTGCAGGAGTGTTGCTAAATCTGTATTAAACGCCTTCCATTTGATAAAATAGTCTCATACTGGACTAACTATGTGCTCTCATAGGGAGGAGGATCCCATGATCCTGAACAAGAAGCAGATGACCGAAGAGGACATCAAGCTTAATTACATCACGCCTGCCATAAATGCCAGCGGATGGAAGAACGGCATTAATATCACCATGGAGACCAAGATCACGGACGGCAAGATCAACATCAAGGGAAACATGGCATACCGTGAGAAGGCAAAAAAGGCAGACTATCTTCTTTACCTGAATAAATACCACCCGATTGCTGTTGTGGAGGCAAAGGACAATAATCACAGTATTTCTCATGGCCTGCAGCAGGCGATGACCTATGCCCAGATGCTGGACCTGCCGTTTGCTTACAGCTCCAACGGCGATGGCTTCTGTGAGCATGACTTCCTGACTGGTGCGGAGCGGGAGCTCAAAATGGAAGAGTTCCCTACGGTGGAAGAACTGGTTGCCCGGTATAAGGGTGAGCGCAACGGTGGTAAGGGATTAAACGAGCAGGAGCTGCTTCTGATAGAACAGCCTTATTACTCCAGCCAGAATACCTACCCTCCGCGTTATTACCAGAGGAACGCGGTTAACCGCACGCTGGATGCTATTGCAAGGGGACAGGACAGGATCCTGCTTGTTATGGCGACAGGAACAGGAAAGACATATACGGCGTTCCAGATCGTATACCGGCTGCTCACAAGCGGAGTGAAGCGGAAGGTCCTGTACCTCGCAGACCGCAACAACCTGGTCGACCAGTCGATCCAGCAGGACTTTGCTCCCCTTGAGAAGGTCATACACAAGGTCAATTTTGCAAAGGACAAGAAGGATACGATCACAGCGTATCAGGTCTATTTTGCCCTGTACCAGCAGCTGATCGGAGACAACGACCAGGAGCACTACAGCGAGCTCTTTGATCCGGACTTCTTCGACCTGATTATCGTTGACGAGTGTCACAGGGGATCGGCAAAAGAGGACAGCCGGTGGAGAAGGATCCTTGAGTATTTCAGCGGTGCCACTCAGATCGGTATGACTGCGACACCAAAAGAGACAATGTACGTCTCCAACATAGATTATTTTGGGAAACCGGTTTATGAGTACAGCCTTAAGACCGGTATTGAGGACGGATTCCTCGCGCCTTTCCGGGTGTTGGGAATGACGATGAATATAAGCGACGGCTGGAGACCTTATAAGGGACAGAGGGACTATTTCGGTCACGAGATTGAGGACCGCATCTACAACAACAGGGATTATGACTACAACATCATCCTTGCAGACCGCATTCAGGAAGTAGCCTTCCGGATCACGGAGTACCTGAAGAAATACGGCAGGATGCAGAAGACCATTGTGTTCTGTGCGACTGAGGATGCAGCAGAGCGGATGCGGATGGCTCTTGTAAACCTGAACAAGGATATGGTTCAGAAGAACCCGGACTACGTGGTGCGCATTACCGGGAGCGATGATTATGGGAAGAGTAAGCTGAAGTACTTCATTTCCGCTTCCCAGAAGTATCCGGTCATCGCAACAACATCGGAGATGCTGTCCACCGGCTCGGACTGCAAACTGACGAAGCTGATCGTTCTTGACAAGAACATCAATTCCATGACGCAGTTCAAGCAGATCATCGGCAGAGGCACTCGCGTCCGGGAAGACCAGGGGAAGCTCAGTTTCACGATCATGGATTTCAGGGGAGTTGCACGTCTCTTCTCTGATCCCGATTGGGACGGTCCTGTGGAGCAGGTAGATGATTACCCGAGGAAAGGAGATGGACCTGGTCCTAGACCCACTCCTCCAGGCCCTGTGGAGCCGAAACACATACCCTATGTGGATGCGGAGGGAGCGAAAGTACAGCTGATACATGAAACTGTTTCAGTCTATGATACGAACGGAAAACTGCTCAGGCAGGAGAACATTATCGACTACACGAAGAGGAACATCCGTGGTAATTATGCGGATCTGGGTTCCTTCGTCAGAAAGTGGTCTCAGACAGAGAAGAAGGAAGTAATCAGGCAGGAGCTGAAGTCACACGGCATTGATCTGGACCAGCTTAAGATAGACCAGCACATGGAAGATGTCGATGATTTTGACTTCATCACACATGTGGCTTATGACCAGAAACCACTGACAAGAAGGGAACGTGCCGAGAACGTAAAGAAGCGTGATTTCCTGCATAAGTACAGTGGTGTAGCAAGACAGGTCATCGAGGCGCTTCTTGAGAAGTACGCCAATGACGGCATTACTGAGATCGAGAGAACAGAAGTGCTCAGGCTCGATCCGTTTAAGCGGATGGGAAACCCGGCACGTATAGCAAAGCTCTTCGGGGGTAAGGAAGGCTACCTGAAGGCAGTCAAAGAACTGGAAGAGGAAATCTACAGAATAGGATGACAGAATTATGAGTGATTTGGGAAGTTTCGTAAAAAGACTCAGGGACATCATGCGCAACGATGCGGGTATCAACGGTGATGCCCAGCGTATCGAGCAGATAGCATGGATGCTCTTTTTGAAAGTATATGACGCGCAGGAGGAGAACTGGGAGTTTGATGAGGAGGATTATGTCTCCATCATCCCGGAGAACTGCAGGTGGAGAAACTGGGCAGTGGATGACGGCAAAGGTACTGCGCTGACCGGTGACCAGCTTTTGGAGTTTGTCAATAACACGCTGTTCCCGACTCTCAAAGGACTGGACGTGGATGCTGATACACCGATCAAGAAAGCCATCGTGAAGTCTACCTTTGAGGACGCAAACCAGTATATGAAAGACGGCGTTCTTCTTCGGCAGGTCATCAATATCATCGATAGTGTTGACTTCGGTGATTATGAGGAGAGCCATGCATTTGGCGATATTTACGAGTCTATCCTGAAGGAGCTGCAGAGTGCTGGCAGCGCAGGTGAGTTTTATACTCCTCGTGCTGTGACGGATTTTATGGCGGAGATGATCAAGCCACAGATCGGTGAGACCATGGCTGATTTTGCCTGTGGCACAGGGGGCTTCCTCGTGAGCTGGATCAAGAGACTGGAGGACCAGGTTGAGACCACAGAGGACTCTGATGCCATGCACAGGTCCATTTATGGTATCGAGAAAAAGCAGTTTCCGTACATGCTCTGCGTCACGAATATGCTCCTTCATGGAGTTGATGTTCCTCGCGTCTACCATGACAATTCCCTGCTTAAGGACGTGCTCGACTACACGGAGAAGGACCAGTTTGATGTCGTGCTCATGAATCCTCCATACGGTGGTTCTGAAAAGGCAGATGTGAAAGGTCATTTCCCGGCAGACCTTGCAAGCTCGGAAACGGCTGATCTTTTTATGTCTGTGATCATGTACAGACTTAAGGCAGAAGGACGTGCGGCAGTGATCCTTCCTGACGGATTCCTGTTCGGCACTGATAATACGAAGGTATCCATTAAGAAGAAGCTGATGAGCGAGTTCAACCTGCATACGATCATCCGTATGCCGAGCAGTGTTTTCTCACCTTACACATCCATCACCACGAATATCCTGTTCTTTGAGCATGAAGGAACCACAAAGAATGTATGGTTCTACCGTATGGACATGCCCGAGGGATATAAGCACTTCTCCAAGACAAAGCCGATGAAGTCAGAACACTTCCAGCCGGTCCGAGACTGGTGGGAGAACCGCACCGAGATTAAGGATGCAGATACCGATACTTTCAAATCGAAATGCTATACCGCTGTCGAGATTGCAGAAGGTAATTATAATCTTGACCTGTGCGGATATCCGCATGAGGAAGAAGAAATCCTTCCTCCAAAGGAGCTGATCCAGCAGTATCAGGAGAAGCGTGCCAGCCTCAATGCAGATATTGACCGGATCCTTGCCAAGATCACCGGTATCCTTGGGATAGAAGAGGATGGTGAGTGATATGATGACAGCGGAACAATTAAAGGGATCAATTCTGCAACTTGCGATGCAGGGGAAGTTAGTGGAGCAAAGAGTAGGTGAAGGAACTGGAGAAGAACTGTATAAAGAGATACAGACAGAGAAGAAACGGCTACTTAAGGAAGGAGCATTAAAGAAGCAGAAACCACTTCCAGAGATTATGGAAGAAGAAAAGCCATTTGATATTCCTGAGTCATGGATATGGGTAAAACTGGGAGATATATCAAGTTATGCACAGCCAAAAGAAAAAGTGAGTCCTAAAGATATAACGCCAGAAATGTGGTCACTAGACTTAGAAGATATCGAAAAGGGCACGGGAAAAGTATTAAACCATGTATTAGCAAAAGAACGCAAAATACAAGGAGATAAAGTCCGATTCAAAAAAGGTAATATTTTATACAGCAAATTGCGACCATACTTGTTAAAAATACTCATAGCAGATAATGAGGGGATAACCACACCTGAGCTTGTCCCGTTTAATATTTATGGTATTAAGAACTCAAACTTTTTCTTATGGTATTTAAGATCTCCATATGTGGACAATGCGGTAAATAGCGTCAGCTATGGTGTGAAGATGCCAAGAGTTGGAACAGATACGATGGTTAATTTGCTGGTCCCACTCCCTCCCCTTGCTGAGCAAAAACGCATCGTCGCCAAGATCGAGGAGCTGATGCCCTTCGTAGATCAATATGCGGCTGCCAGCACCAAGCTCAATGCGCTCAACGCTTCGTTCCCGGAAATGATGAAGAAATCGATCCTTCAGGAAGCGGTGCAGGGGAAGCTCGTACCACAGGATCCGAACGATGAACCGGCAAGCTTACTGCTGAAGAAAATTGCCGAAGAGAAGAAGAGGCTGATTAAGGAAGGGAAGATAAAGAAACAGAAACCATTACCAGATATTACGGAAGATGAGATTCCTTTCGATATTCCGGAGAGCTGGGAATGGGTGAGGCTCGGTTCGATTCTTAAGCTGTTAACAGATGGAACACATAAAACTCCTCATTATGTAGCAGAAGGAGTCCCGTTTATTTCTGTGAAAGACATGAGTTCTGGTAGTATCTCATTCTCAAATACAAAGTTCATTACAGAAAAAGAAGCCGATGAGCTTAATACGAGATGCAATCCAGAACGTGGAGATGTGTTGCTTTCAAAGGTGGGAACAACAGGAGTACCGGCTCCAGTTGATACGAATATTAAATTCAGTCTGTTTGTTAGTGTTGCTTTATTAAAATTCAACACAGATCTAATTAACCGCGATTATCTAATAAACGTGATAAATTCGCCGTGTGTTCAAAAGCAGTGTGCCGAGAATACGAGAGGCGTTGGAAATAAGAATTGGGTTATGAGGGATATTGCCAATACATTGATCCCCATTGCACCCCTTAGAGAGCAAGAAAGAATTGTAATAGAATTGAAACGGATAATTCCTCAGTTTAGTATTCTTGAGCAGAAAATGGAACGATAATTTGAGTAGTAATTACACCCCAGATTACTACTACTTTTACTACTAAAGACTGCTGTGTTGTGCCAAATTATGCCGATTTACGGCAAAATCTGTAACTGTGTCAAAAGTGTTACTATGCTCAAAAAGCCGATAAAATAGGGCTTTTCCCGGCATAACACGGCACTTCAAAGAGGAAGAAAAATTGATAAAAATTCTATTCATTTGCCACGGCATTATAATACAATATTGAGAGGCAATACTATGTTTTTAGACAAGTTATTTAAAAGTATGAATGGTAATCAGGAGAAGAAGCCTGAAAAGACAGATAATGTATCATCAGCGGTATCCGCTCCCTCGGTTCAGTATGTTCATACATCAGGAAATCGTGAGAAGTCGACGGCAAAGGATAATAATGTCATAGTGCTCTGGTGGATCAATAAAAAGAAAAAAGGGTACAACAAGACTTCAAACAAGTTTCCAAAGTGGTTTTCAAATCAATATGGAATCGATTTTAACCGAGTTTTGACTCAATATCTTAAGAAGGGGTTATTATCAGACGATAACGATATTGTCAGAGTTACCCCAGCCGGAGAGGAAGAACTACAAAAACTTGATTATGTGATCTATATTCACGAGCACCCACAGTATTGTTTTGAGATCCGTGATTTTAAAAACTCTCCGAATTTGCACAAAGTTCCAAATTCAGATATTGCATGGGGAATTCTGAATTCCAGGATAATTGAATATACACAAAAAGCAATGTGGGAGAGCTTAGCTGCAAATTATGGGAATATGGCTGATTTTCTTATTGAAGAGAAGAAATACGACCAGGCAATCGAATTCGTTTTTGCAGCTGCATACATGGAAACATCTGGAATGCGGGATAACAATGAGTTGACTGCGATAATGTCAGAATACACTAAGCGGGGAAGGAAGAATAAGTACCTGCCGAATGGAATGCCAGATATATTCCTTTTGGAGATTAATAATTATTATGTGACAGTACCGTTCAAAAAGGCTCAGGAGAATTTAAAAATGGAGTGGGCAGAAATCAAAAATAGGTTTTTGAATTCTGTACATATCAAATCCCTGGAGAGTGTCCTTCCGTTCAGGTATTTTGAAAAAGAGCAATCTTTTGAAATTTTCAAACAAGCAATTGAAGCGGATGGAAAGAAAGGAATCTTCAGTCTATCTGAGTGTAGCAAAAAACTAAAGTGGAACAATCCGGATGAGCACAGCAAAAAGTATTTTTATGCGAGTATAGAGAACGAGGTAAATCGAAGAGTTCGAAAACAGTAGCAGCGAAAAGATATCGAAGAAAAATTGATTAAAATTTTATTCATTTGCCATGGCAGGGGATAGAACACATGTTCTTGCCACGGCTTGTTGGGCAAAACGCGGCAAATCGCGGCAGATTGGGAAAGCAGCACATTTCATTACCACGATTTTACTACGACTCAGAATGGTTAAATTGTAAAGTGTTTATACGCCGTGATAGCAAATATGGATTTATAGAGCATAAGCCTGCAGGATTCCTCCTGCAGGCTCTTTTTATAACAAGTTACGGGCATTGCTAGGGATACTTGATGAGCTTAAGTGTGGAGGTTCTGACAATGGTATTGTAGACAACTGGGAAGACGAGATTCCTGATCTGTAAGCTTTAATCATACAGCATTGTAGTGCTTTTATGATGTATAAAGACTAACTATTAAAAGTCAAGCCTGAAACGAAGGAATTCGTTCAGGCGAAAGTACCTTGAAAACTGCATGACGAATAAAGCATCCGTAAGGGTGCGCATACAGAAAAAGGTAGGGGAAAACCTAGGCAGTTCGATAAGACTCGCCAGTCAGCTGCATCCGGTAGATCACGCGTACAAGCTTCTTACAAGCATGAGAAATTGCAACATAATAATGCTTGCCTTCGGCCCGCTTTTTAGCCAAATAAGCTTTGAAAGTTGGATCCCAGATACAGGCATACCGGGTTGCATTGAACAGTGCATAACGTAAGTATCGTGAACCACGTTTCTCCATGTGGGCATAAGAAGATGTCAACTGGCCTGATTGATAAGTGGTAGGTGAAAGGCCTGCATAGGCTAAGATCTGATCCGGGCTATCAAAACGGGAGAAGTCACCGATTTCCGCAAGGATCATGGCACCCATCCGGTTTTTGAGACCTGGAATCGTAGTAATGGGAGAAGCAATCGCATCCATGATGGAATTGATAGCATCTTCAATCTCGTCGATCTCCTCTGTTAGGACTTCAATGAGATGAAGAGTGTGTTTCAGCTCCAAAGACTTGGCCGGGAGAACAGAACCGATAGATGAAGATGCTGCATCACGGATAGATACAGCCATATCCCTGCCATAACGACCTTTTGAAGCATCGTGAAGGAGATGCTTCAGTCGGGTCAGATGGGCAGCAGAGATAAAAGAGGCGCCAGGGAACTCGGATAGCAGGGTATATACTGATGCCATATGAAGAGAGGGAACCAGTTTTTCCAGTTCTGGGAAGAGAATGTTGACGAGCCTGGAGACGGATGTTTTCAGCCTGGCACGTTCCTGTACCTTGTCAAAACGGTATCTTGTGAGAGACTTTAGTTCTTCATTGTGGTATGATGAGTCCGAGTAGGACTTGAGCGTCTTATCGGTAAGCAGCATCATAGCAATCGAAGCAGCATCGACTTTATCCGTTTTCGTCTTTCTAAGGCTTTGACCTTTTCTGTAAAGATTTGTATGTAACGGGTTGATAACAAAGCTGGGCAGGCCGTTATCAAGGAGCGAGCGCAGAAGGTTGAGATGGTAATGTCCGGTAGCCTCAAGACCTACTTTTATTTCTGTCAGGTCATAGGTCAGAGACCAGATCTTCTCATAAAGCTCATCGAATCCCTGAAGCGTGTTCTGAATGGTAAATGGGGAGAACAGGACCTCCCCGTCAGAGCCGAGGATACAGCAGTCATGCTTGTCCTTGGCGACATCAATGCCAACGTAGATCATAATCAGATCCTCCTTAAAGTGTATTGATGCTGTTGTAGATCCACAGGGCTCTCTGCCGGATGTAACCTCGTTTTACATAAACCGTCATGCGGTATCTAACTGATTAACACTGAGACAAAGAGGCTGTGGTTGGAGCCTTTATTAAACCGTCAATGCGGTAGGGGAAAAAGACCAATCCACAGCATCTTCAACAGCATAGCCTAACCTGTAGAAAAGGTAAAGAAAAGGCTATGACACTATAATACGAGGAGAAAACAATGGCAGCTCAAAGATATGAGACAATAGCTAAAGAGACAGATATTTATTATTCTTCAAAATGCCCGGTGGTTTTATGTGCCTATGCAGTTCTGCTAGACTCTAAAATGAAGAAATATGTTGCGCAGCTTAAGCTGAGAAACTGTGGAAGCGAGGTAATTAGCAGTGTCAGCGTTGTAGTAAGAGCATACGACCATTTTGATGAGGTCGCTGAAGAAATCAACGGTTATCAATATGTTGGCGTTAATGTAAAACAGGGAGAAGAGTTTGGAACTAAGTCATTAATACCGTTGTCGAAGAAAGTAAGAGTTTTTCTAATCTACGTGATAGCTATTTTATCTACAGAATATTGGAAATTGAGCGGTGATACGACAAGTGTCACCGCTTTTCTTTCGCAGCCGGTTATATGCAGAAGAATGACTGAGGAAGACTAAAGAGCGAGGCCGGATCCTACTGAGTAAAACTGAAAAAGTGTAAGATGAGAAAAGCCTGTGGGTTGTATCGGAGTGATACGACTCACAGGCTTTGGAAGTAATTACAATATCTTGGAGGGAATGACTCCTAACAGCCTTTTATAATGGTTCTTTCAGCAAGAGCTCCCTCTCCGTTTTCAATATAGTAATATTAACGTTCTTTTTTAAGTTCTGCATCAATTTCAGTGATACGTTTGTTATGAATGCCGATTTTTTCTTCAAAGGGAACCTTTGCTAAACTTTTCGCTGTTTTTGCATCATTTAATTGTGAAATCAATGCATCTATTTTTTCTTGGAGAGCCTTTTTTTCTTTCCCTTTAAACATGCCAAGGCTGTTTTTTTCCTTTTTATACGCTTCTATTTGTGCTTCCAACTCATCCACTATTTTTACTTCTGGAAGTTGTTGAATCTGGTCTGTTAACTCTTTGATCTGATCCTGAAGAGATGCTTTTTCATCATCAAGAGACTTTTTTATGTCGGAATGATTATCCCAGTACTCTTTTATTCTGTCTTCTTTCTCTTTCTTTTCCTTTTCTAATTTTATAGCGGCACCTTTTTCCATAACAGCAGAATACTTGGTCTTGTTATTATTGCAATCGGCTGTCGCCCTAACACTACTAAATCTTAATGAATTATCGGAATCAACAGTTTTACAATCATCGATTTCTTTTTTTATTAATTCTTCAGGTAAATACGGAATTTCAAGAACTAACGATACCCAAGCAGTCATTACTTTGTGAATGCATTCATATTTTTTGACTATTGTTGCTAGACTTCCAGGCATGCCAAGAGCGGTTTTTAAGTGCGCTATTATTTGTGCTTTTCCTTGCTGATAGATCTCTGTTGCGACTTTTGATCTCTCTTCATAGGGGGCAAGTTGAAGAGCGCGTTTTGCCGCAGTAATCACTTGAGCAGTTTTCATTGAATTAAGACTGCTATGCCAACCGGCGCTAAGCGCTCTATATCTCCAAGCCTGATAGTTGTCTTGATCCAGTTCGAGTATTTTATCGCTATACTCAACAACGGCATTTGTATCATTCCCTTCAAAGGCGGTTTGACACATCTGTAAATAACTCTCGATTTTCTTTTCTTTTTCGGCAGTAGAGTCGATTTGTACCGTGCCAGTTACCTCTACGGTTCCCTCGACCATCATTTTCCTTGCTTCTTCAACAGAGTATTTGCAGCCACAGGTCTGACAAATGAAGACACCGCCTTCTTTAATCAAATCTGTCCCTCCACACATTTCACATACGAGACGTTTCATACAGTAATCCCCTTTCTTTAGAATTTTAATCTATTACTTTAGTTTTGATCAGATGGCATATTCTGGTTTTATTTGTTTTGGCTCGTCCTCACGCATTCCTCTTTGATCCGCATTTGGGGCAGAATTTTCCGGGACGTTCAAAAATATATCCGCACTTTATACATGATTTATTCTGAGATATTTGATGTCCGCAGATATCGCAAAAGGCCATTCCGGGAATTAGTTTTGATCCGCATTCTTCACAAAACACATCTGTTCTTTCAACAGGAGAAGGCGTGTTAATTCCTTTTAATGCGTCATTGAAAACTCCGTTGACATTAGAACCAATAGCACCACTAACACCAGCCATCATGCCAAGACCAATGCCGGCACTGCTAAAACTACCAGCTCCTTCATTCTGAGCTAAACGTTCAGCAACATCAAACCCTCTTTCTTGCTGATAAGTATAGCCTTCAATTTGACGCTTATGCGCAAGACCTTGTGATTGAATAATCATTTTCTGAGATTCTGTCTGCTGTTCTATAACACCAACCTGTTGCCTTATTCTGGCTTCGGCTATATCAGCATATTGTCTGAAATGAAGGTCTTTGAATTTCTCGTATTGTGCATCTCCTTCAGGCTTGACAATCCGAGTGACAAAAAAACGCTCGAGAGCTATTCCATATTGAGCAAAATCAGGAATTAGTTTTTCTTTTAGGGCATCTGAAAAAGCATTTAGATGCTCGTCAACTTCAAAGATATTGATTTTGCTGGTTTTGAACGTTTGAGCAATATATGTTTTTACTCTTGTCATCAGAAATGCTCTGAAAAAAGATACAAGTTTCGCTCTGTTGAGATAACTCTCTGTTCCGACGAGGTGTGTCAGTAGTTTTCTTGAGTCTTCAACACGAAGACTCATTTCTCCGCCAGCACCTACAGAAATTGGGAATCCATAAGTGGGTTCGATGTATTGAACTTTGCTGTCTGTTCCCCAGGGAATTGCCATCTGCTCAACTTTGTTTACAAAATATACCTCGCAATGAAAGGGAGACACCCCTCCTGTAGGAATATTAATAACATGTCGTAGCAACGGAATATTCTGTGTCTCAAGAGAGTATTTACCGGAACCAAATAAATCTAAGGGTTGACCATCCAAAAAGAAGACAGCCTCTTGAGATTCGTGAACAATTAATTGCGAAGAAGTATTAAAATCTTCTTTAGGATGCTTCCATACGAAAGAGGTATTATCTCCCTCATATTTAATAACATCAAATACAGCCATGAACAATTCTCCTCTACACATTTATATAATAAAAGTGTACCCGTAACGTTTTCTTCTAAATAAAAAAGTATATCACATTATAACACTTTTAACTACATATCCATTAATAAGCATCTATTTATGATATCAAGGCATCATAATACTACAATGAAAGGCTTTTACTATGGGAATCTCATTCAGACATTCAGCCGGCTTCGGAAAGAGAATGGAATACAATTTGATCGGGAAAATGCTAATGGAAGGCTTGGATGTGTATGTTCCGCTCGTAGATGATCATGGCGTTGATTGCGTTATCAAAAAAGATGATGGAACATTTATTGAAATCCAGATCAAAGCCCGTTCCAGCGAAGTTACGGATGGCGATGCCGCTCTTTTTTCAGCTATTACTCATAATCTGACAGAAAACTTTTATTTTGTGTTCTACTCCGAGCGACTGGATATGATGTGGATCCTGTCGTCCGCGGAGTTCCTTAATGAGTGTGTGACGAACAAGACAGGAAAAAACAAGGGAAAACGAAGCATTTGGTTTAACGGCAACAGAAAAGACAAGCAGACTGGCATTAAGAAGGAATACTGTAAGGAGCAGTTTGAACAGTATATTGCGAAGGATTTTTCCCGGTTTCACTAATCAATTATTAATTGTAAGACAGAATATGGCAGGCAGAACCGCAAATTGCTCTTGCCTGCCGTTATTTTGTCTTATACGTACTACTCACACCGGGCGGGATAAGACGCGAATTTCCCTGCGCTGCATCTTTTCGTGAAACCAAGTATCGTGCCGCCTGATATAGTTCAGAGCCGATGACAGAGACCCGTATCTTCCTTGGTGATGGAACGGATTTCTATTGGAATGTCTGTTCAGTAACTCGCAGGACGACCCGTCATAGGGCGATATGATGATCCATTCGTGCCCTGTTATCTCACTTCGCAGACGGATATCATGTGCGTTACAGACCAATATCTTGTACTCCTCTTTCAGGGAGTATACCAGCCCCAGTTCATCCTGCCGTAACATCTGTGTCTCCCATTGTATACTCGCTGATCACGACGTTGAGTTCAGAGATCACTTCTTCCAGCCTGTCCATGACCGGCTCTGTGGCGAGAGCGATCAGCCTTACGACGTCGCCTTCAGTGTCCCAGTCATGCTCCTCATCCGCCATGAGGGCGACGGAGCGTATCGCCCTGATATTCTCCAGGATATAGGTAAGCTGCTGCCTGCTGTCTTTTAGTCTTATCATATACATTACCTCCTAAGCGCCGTTATAGCACCTAAGGAGGTGAAATGGAACAGCTCCTGTCACCGAAAATCGGTCACCGAAAATCTGAAAACGGCCATTCTTGTGATTTTCGTACAAAGGCTATTGTTAAAAAAGTAGACCAGCTCAGCGGAGCGGATTAATTAACTGTAACTGCTAAGAAAATGATGAGATATAATCATAGTAGTGACTTATGAAAACGAACACGCGCGAATCGGTATTTCATGAAACAAGCATAATAGGGTGAAATGAATGTATTACAAATTGGAATGGAATGAAGAGAACACGAATCATTTTCAGAGAGTTTTCCAAGCAAAGGATGTACCGACTCTATGGAAAGCGGTTCACTATATGAATCAAGAGCGTAAAGAGAAACAACGTCCATTGATGAAGAAGCTGCAGATAACAGTTCTTGGAAAGTACTATGGGAATTATTCTGTGATTAGTGGAGCATACTCAAAGGATCTTCTTCTTGACGTAATAGATTAGGACTTTAAAAAAGCAATTATGAAAGTGATTTTGAGCAGAAAAGGTTTTGATTCTTCGAATGGAGGAATAGTCAGTCCAATATTTGAGGACGGAACGTTGGTTTCATTTCCGATTCCCAGTGATGATAAGGATTCTTTTAGTGACCTGCAGTATGAAGGAATCTTATATTCTGACATTTTATTGGATCTCCATTACAGAGGGAAGAGTCACTGCCATGTAGATCCTGATCTTGATCAGAACAGGAGAAAGACAAAAGTTGATGGATGGGTGCCGGCTTTTGGACAGATTAATCAGTCAGCGGTATACCTTAAGAACAATGGGATACGGGAAGGTGACCTGTTCTTATTTTTTGGAAACTTTCATCGTGTGAGAAATATTGGTGGTCATTTCAAGTACATAAAAAAGACGGGCGACTTCTATAAGGATAAAGACCTGCAGGTCATTTGGGGATATCTTCAAGTTGGAGAGATTATTGAGGATCCGATTGAACAGGGAAGACTATGGTGGCATCCACATTCGTCTGAAAATCGAAAAAATAACAAGGCTAATGTTATCTTTAGGGCTTCAAAAAGACTGTCTTTGGATGAGGCCAAGCCTGGTGCGGGCCTGCTTTCTTTTCGTCCGGATAGGGTGCTGACAGCAGAGAACTGTAATAAGGCAACATGGAAAAAGAACCTTGTTTATGATGTAAATAATATTGTAGGAAATAGAAAGAACTCTTCAAAAGATCCTGATAGGGGGATTTATTATGCCGGCATATGGCAGGAACTATGTCTTGCTGAATCTGAGGAGTGTACAAAGTGGGCAAGGTCGCTCATTGTAAATGAGGATGGGACGGGAAGATTATAATTAGGGTTATTACAGAAGTGCTAATAATTGGAGCACTCAAACGTTTGTTCGATGAAAGATATTGTCTGTGTTTAAAGGCAAGGCTGGGTAATCTTGGCGGAAGCAAATGGGCACAATGTCGATATTTGGCCATGCGAGAAAGGAATGAACCATCAAGATATTGGAACCGTTGTCAAGTAGGCTTACAGCCTAGCGTTTCAACAAAACTGTTTGATAAAACTAATATTAGGAATAGGGGAACAAAAAGAATTCCGAAAGGAGGAGAAGATTGTGAATTGTCCGAGGTGTGGGGAACAAATGAATGGCGGAATTTGTGATAATTGCGGATTTCCATTGAGAAAGATTAGGGGTATGGTTTCAAGGCGTAACGCTAGTCGTATTGCGGTTTTTGAGTTGATGAAGAAGAAAAAAGTGAAATAAAGGGAGTAATCGTAGGGGAAGATAACACAGGAAAATTATTATGATCGTTACTAGGAGATGAAGTAATTATAGTAGAGAAAAGCAGGTAAAAGGTAGTTATATTATAATTTGTAGTCACTATTTGATCATATGAGGAGGTAATCATGGGATATACAAATTGGTGCGCGGCATGCGGAAATCCGGATATTATTGTTGAAGACACTAAATCTGGGTATAGCATGGGAAAGGGAATAGTAGGGGTAGCAGTGCTCGGTCCTGTTGGAGCTGTTGCAGGCCTTGATGGAAAGAAAACGACATCATATTATTGCCCGAAGTGTGGGGCAAGGCTCGATCATTGTATGCCTGACTATCAAGTAAATAATATTCTTATGATGCTTAAAAACCCGGAAATGAACCGTTCTGCAATTGAAAGAGAACATGAGAGATTTCCAAATATGATAATGCCTAAAGATTGGGCATCAGAGAATGCAACAGGTAATGCAAATGTACCGGAAACAGTGGCAACGGAAAAGATACTTGGCAAACCGGATTATTCTGAGCTAAAGAGGATCCTGCAGACATCAAAGGGGTCTGATGCTGTTGACAGAATACATGCGTTCTTTTTGAAAAATGGATATATCTCCGAAAATGATGTGTCGGATTTCCGTGTTAGTCTGGGGTGTTTTCCAACTCAGTCACCCGAATATACTTTGCTATACAATGCGATGATTGAGCTTGAAGAGAGTTATAAGCTGAGAGTCATATTCTATCATGGGGAACAGGTATACGAGGCGGCAAGGGATAGAGTTGAGGCTAAAGCCTGGAGATATGAGGCTTTTGCGGATAAAACACCAGTTGATGATTATCTTGAGCTGGTTAAAGAACTGATTAGCATTAAACCAAGAACAGTAAAGGAAGTTGAACAAGAGATAATAAATAAATGTCCGGGCATCAATGATGATAACCCCTATACAGCCCTTTCGCTTGCTAAGCGTGCATGTCTTAAGCTTAGTGAACAGGACGGTTTAGTTAGTTATGATGGAGAAGAGATCAGGAAAAGGAGTACAAAACTCACGGAAGAAGACTTGAGATGGGATACAGAAGAGAGCTGGAGAAAGAGTGAAGTCACAAGGGATGGCGTCGTCGTAATTCGTGAAATGGCCCCGGTTATGAAATCAAGGGACGCAGTAAGCCTTGACGAATTAGGGCGGGTGGTCCGAACAACTACACAACAGAAAATGGCAGCTAGACTTAAGCAACTGGTTGACGGCGGTTATTGTACCAAACAGAAGAGTGGAGGAACAGTTTACTATAGTCTGACACCTGAAGCGAAGGCATGGAACTCTAAAGAGTTTGAGAACTTTATAAAGGCAGCACAAAGAACAATGTTTGTAGGAGAAGATACAAAAGTACTGGTTGCAAGAAAACTCAAGGATAAAAGCGGGTTATCCTTTTTTGACATAATGAGAGATGAAATAAAAGATAGCCGTGAAATGCAAAAGTTCTATGAATGCTTTATGATCCTTGAATTAGAAGGAAATGCACGCAGAATAGAAAAACCGAAGGAGTATATCTGGGAGTTTATAGATAAAGAAGCTGAAGCGCGGAAAAAGCACGAAGAAGAAAGGAAACAGGAGCTTAAAAAACTAAATGAAGTCAGACAAAAAAAAGAGGCGGAGCTTGCTGATATTTGTAAACAGATTGAGAGGATCAAAGCAGGGGATTATGAATTAGGGGAGGAAGAAAAAAAGGAACAAGAAAGGCTGAAGGAAAGTCTTAAGGTGGCGAGAGAAACCGCAGAGCAAGTGGAAGCAGATTTTGCTTCTATGCCGGAAAAGGCGGAAGTTAAACGTCTTGAAGGAGAAATAGCTGATAAACAGAGGCAACTTGCAGGATTAGGATTATTCAAAGGGAAGGAAAAGAAAAACCTTCAACAACAGATATCTATATTGGAGCAGTCTTTATATAGGGCGAGATCTAAAGTTGAAATCAGGTCGAAGGCAGTCAGTCAGCAGCAACATAATTATCACATTATAGAAAGCAAAGTAGATAACTTCAAAGAACAGGCCTTAAAAAAAGAGTATTTAAGATTAATAAGACAAAAAGCGAACATAATCTTTGGAGATCCGAAAGTAGGAGACAAGGTCTATTTCGGTCTATATGAACAGTGGGATGAAGTCCAACCAATTGAATGGCGTGTGCTTGAAACGGGTAGCAAGCTCTTACTGATTACGGAATATGGTATTGACTGTAAACCATATAATGAAACGAGGGAAGACATTACTTGGGAAAAATGCAGCCTGCGTAGATGGTTAAACCATGATTTCTTAAAGAAAGCATTTAATGAAGATGAGGAGTTGATGATTTTGGCTTCAACGGTTAAAGCGGATGCCAACCCGAAATTCAATATAGACGCAGGGATTGATACTTCTGATAAAGTGTTTTTATTGAGTTTTTCTGAAGCTCAGAGGTACCTGTCATCTAATATACAACGTATATGCAAACCAACGGCCTATGCAAAAAAGCAGGGGACTAATATTAATACTGACGCACAAGTATGCTGGTGGTGGCTGCGGTCAACCGGCAACATTAGTTCTAATGCCGCGTTTATCAGTAATGACGGTTCGGTCAACTTCTATGGTAGTTATGTCGATAATAATAACATTTGTCTTCGCCCTGCTTTATGGATTGATTTAAAGCTCGATTCTTTGAGTTTCTGAACCTGATAATCAAAAGATTTGCAGAAAATATATGAAAGATTGGGAATTTCATAAAGATGAAAAGCAGGCACTTGATAAAGAAATGAGCCAGTTATCCCAAGAAAGGAACGTTATAATTGCTGAAGAAAAACAATATAAAGATCAGCTATCAGCGTTAAACAAAAGCATGGAAGAAAAAGTTCCAGCATCCATAGAACAAGATGAGATAACTAAGAAGATGGAATCTCTGACAACAGAAAGAGGCAAACTTGGTTTTTTAAAGGAAAAGAGAAGAAGGCGAGCATTATATAAAAGAGCAGTGAGCTTAGACCCTATCGAAATCAGATTGGAATGTATCCTTAACGGAGCAGTTAAAGTGGCTAATGCTTAATTATGTTTCCTATAGTGACTACAGCTGTATTGAAAAGGAAAGGACAGAATATGAAAAAGGTAGTAGCAGTATTATTTGCACTTACTTTTATTATGTGCGCTTGCGGCAATTCATCTGATGGATCCCCCGCTTCTAACGAACCTGTACAGACTGATGTTTCTGAACAGCAAGAGGGTGCAGAAGAAGTAACTGTAGAAAGTGGAGACGAAACTGTTGCGGAAGAGGAAACTGCCGTCACATCAGATACAGGAGTATGGAAAAAAGCTAAAGTTGTTGATGATTTTGGGGACGAAGTGGAAGATGCAGATCATGTTGTGTATGCTCCTTGCCAGGGAACATTCAGTAACACTGCTACAGAGGATTCCGATTTATTAGCCTGTGCCTATATCAGATCGTTGCCAAATGAATACATGATCTCCTTCAGATTATACGAATATAATGACCATAAAGCCTCTTTTATTTCATCCGAAGCCGAGAACATAGAACTTAAGACAAAAATAGATGGAGAAGTGAAGGACGACTATAAGATCCTTGCAGTTGAGCCTAACAGTGATTTGTTTATAGAAGGCAAGTCGGAGTGCTATGATCTGGTCAAAGCGCTCCGTGATGGGAGAGACGTCAAGTGCGTAATCAATATTGGGAACTCTAAATACAATTTCACTATCCCGAGCGAAGGCTTTATTGAGATCCTCGGATATATTGATATCTATGGAGAAGAGTACACGGAATATCAGAAGGACAAACAGGAAGCCGCAGACAACAGCATTGATGATTCGGATGAGTTGGTACTTGGCAAGTACGAGCAGGATAATAACAGCGAGAATGGAAAAGAAGACATCGAATGGATCGTACTGGACGAAAAGGACGGTAAAAAGCTTATAATCTCAAAATATGCATTAACTACACAGCCCTTTAACTCTGAGACAACGGATGTGACGTGGGAAGAATGCACATTACGGGAGTGGCTTAATAACGATTTCCTGAATGAAGCTTTTTCTGACACAGAGAAAACAAGGATCGAAAAAACAACTGTCGTTAACGATGATGTCAAGCTTTCAAGCAGCTGGACATCCACTGGCGGAAATGATACAGAGGACCAGATATTCCTGCTCAGCTACGATGAGTTTATGGAGTATTTCAATGAGGAAATGATCTGCACAGCGACTCCGTTTGCTTTAGAGGGAGACCCTGACGGCAATAATGTTGGGGAAGACGGCAACTGTACCCTGTGGTTAAGATCAATGGGAATCGACCAGGAGAGCGCGCTGATAATTAATAAGTATCATAAACTGATGAGTTCGGCAGTTGGCAGCGATAATGTGTTCGTTAGACCGGCACTATGGATTACGCAGTGAATTAGAATCATACAAGAGATGCTGAAGGCGACTTCACCCCTCGATTATACTATGGCAGATCAGAGCGTGTCGATCCTATCAATGTCAGATTAGAATGCCTCGCTAATGGAGGGAAAGATGTAAGTTCTGTCTATAGTATAGGACTAGGAGAAACCTTGGAACTTGATGGTAAGTTTAGTGTAACGCCAGATAACCAGGGAATATGGGTATTGCGAGTTATCAATGATGATACAGGTGAAGTCCTTACAGAGAAAATAATAGAGACAAACTATTCAGCCCATGTTGAACCTGAGAAACAAGACAGACCTGAAATTGGAATGACAGCAGAAGAAGTTGAGGCGACCGCTTGGGGAAAGCCGGACAGAAAGAACATTACCGAGGCATACTACGGGACTCATGAGCAGTGGGTGTATGAAGGAAAAGGATATGTTTATCTCGATGATGGTATTGTAACTTCGATTCAGTGGACCGAAGATTAAACATGTATTGAAAAAAGATATTGCTATTCGTCTTGACAGATCAGCACCGTATAACGGTGCTGATCTGTTTTTTGCGCGAGGAGAGTTTTTGCAAGTGTCTCGATAGCCATCAGATGTGCGATATCCTTGGATGCTGTCGGCACTCAAGGGGTTTCAATACTGTCAATAGCTACCCTCCCTCGGCTGTTCTGCTTCGTCCAACATATCGGCAATAGCTTTGTACAGGTTTTTTCTGTCATACAGCTCGTAATCCTCATACACGCGCTGGGGCCTGCCCACCAGGTACGGATACCAGAACTCGTGGTCATACACGCCGTTCTTTTCTTTTTCGGCATGTTTTTTGGCGCTTGCAACAATCTCACATTCCTTCGATTGCATATACGCCCTGAACTGCGCAAACTGCTGATTTGAAGTCTGAATATGAGGGCAGTTCAAAACAGATCCGCACTTTCTCCTCACCATTTTCCGTGTATGCTGCCGTATAGACCACGTGAATCCCGCTATCCATTTTTTCATAAATATACAGCAACCCGTAAAGGCTTACTTGAAGGAGCACTTGACCTTCCCTGAATAGCATAACCTTCTTGATTCCTGAAGATCTATGAAGGGAGAGCGTCTTCGAAGTATGTGCTGCAAGAAATCCAATAAAATGCGCAATTTTTTCAGGCAGACATGAAATATCTAATATGGTGCGATTCCTTCATACTTGGATTATAGAAAAGACCACATCAATTGGTTTGAAACAATATTTTCATCAAGGTTCAGAAAGGAGACGATATGAACATGGCAATGGATTACTACAAAACATGTAACAGCCTCAAGGAAGAAGCGCTCAACAAAGGAGTAGAACTTGAGGAAGAACTGTGTGAGTTCGTCCTCGCAGCCGGGGAGATGATCGAAGAAGAACTCAATAATGTGGAGTTCACAGTCACAGAAGGCTATATCAGGCTTTCTACAAAGGTGAACGAAAGTGTAGACTTGCTCATCACTGTTAATAACGAAGACCCGGATGAGATCAGGTTCACGGCAGTGTTGCCGCACTTTACAAATAAGCTGGCTGACATTATTGCAAAGAAGATTGTGGAGGGTACTTTGATAAACAATTACCTTGGCTTGGAGATCACAATGACGGACGATAAGGTCGTCAAAAGACACAGGCATCTTGTCATGAACTATACGGCTTATATCTGCACGGGACAGGTCGACCAGGCACTTGGAGAGTTCGGCTTTATTGCACTGATGTTTAAAGAAGAAATCAATCAGGCGTTCCGGGCAGTTGAGAATATCCTGACGGGTGGAAGATACAAAGTGGTCCTGCAGGATGTAGACGACAACAGGCCGATTCTTTTGATTAAGGCAGTGAAGGATTCCGCAGGCATGACGCTGAGACAGGCAAAAGAGACTGTCCGGACTCGTCGAGTGATAGGTGTGGAGAGTTATGAGGAAGCCGTTAAGATCAGAGACGATGTTATAACTGCCGGTGCGGTAGCGGAGATCGTTGATACAGAGGACACATGATTCCACGTCTATTAAACGCGATCTAAAGCTGTAATGGTTTCGACGACGTCAATGAATGCATTGGCTGAAAAAGGAGGAAACGATGGGCAAAACAAATACTGTACTTAAGGTAAAAGGCATTCATACCCCCCGCCTGCTTCTTTGGATGAAGGGATTCCTGGACAAGACCCTTCACACAGGAGGAATTGATCCGGAAAATGGAGAGATTTCTTCTTCTTATATTACCGGACAGGTGGCTCGTTTTGAAGAAGCATGCGAAAAGCGTATTGCGGCAGCGGACGACAAACTCAAGGCTCTTTGGGCAGAAGCGGATAATAAGCTTATTGATTATGCGAATCTTCCGCAGATCGATGTTCCTGACTGCAGGGACGCTACCAGTGCCACTAATGGAGCTGCGGCACGTATGCGTGAGAAAGCAGAAGAATATAAGGCTTCCCGTGATGCAAAGCGCATTGATATCGTAAAACGCCTGTCGGATATCGCGAACCTTATTCTGGCAGAGAGCATTCAGGTCGATGAAGAGATTGCTGCTACAGCAAATCAGCTGTCCAGCGGCCTTGCAGCATATGGGCACGGCCTTCTCTTTAAGCCTGTTTATCCTCACATGATTCCATCAATTGATACAAGTAAATATGCGGGTAAGATCTGTAAGATACGCGAACGTGATACCACTTGGAAGGCTATGACTTCTGTCGTAAAGAAGGAGGAACTCAAGAATGATGTGGTTTAAAAAGAAACACGAGGGTAATCAGATCAATGTGGTTGAAGAACACTATGTTCCGGCTTTCCTTCCTACGTATGGCATGGCGTTAGAAACATTTGCAACCTCTGACTATCCCATGGAGAGGCCTGAAGCAATGGAGAGCGCTTATAAGGAAGCAGAGGAACATCTGGCAGGTATTGTTGCCAATACTGACCGTCATTCCACAGGTGCAGAAGGCGATCAGTATATTGATAACCAGATGGAACATGAATACGCCATCCATGAAGCAGCGATTGCAGAACGTGAAAAGCAGGTTGTACGTATCAGAAACGCTATCACCATGCGTATTAACGAATTGGACGATAAGATCTCCGCTGGAATGGTGCGCAAGGAGACGCTTAAAGCAGAGATCGAACCTTTAGAGGGACTTCGTTCTCATTTTCAGATCCGTTTAGGCAGCAAGTCTGTCTCGATAGGGTTTATAGTCACGGTTATTGCTATGGTTCTGGATGCTGCAGTCAACTATAGCTTCCTTCAGACGGTACTCCTGAGCAATGCGCTGCTCCTGCTTATTACAGTCGCGTGTATGAGCCTTATGTCAGATGGCTCCATGTGCGCCCTGGGATTGCTCTTATCTCTTAGAAAAGAGAAAATCACAGCTAAGCCTTTGTTCTGGTCGGTCTGCATCGCACTGTTTTGCATGTTTATCATCTCTGTTGTTGCCTCTGTGATGCTTCGCGTCGGTTCCATGGATTCAACATATGGAACCATAAATGCAGCCGGGGAATTTGTGGGCAAAGAGGCTTACTCCCTTGCAGAGTACGGCGTTACGCTTATTACCTCGTTTGTTACCACGGCAACTGGAATCCTCTCTTTTGCTTTCTCACTTGATGACAATGCTTATCTCATCTCTGTCAGAGAGGAAAAGAAGAATGAGCTGAAGCAGTGCGAAGCAGAGCTCGCAGCCTGGATAAATGAAAAGACGCTTCTTGAGAACGCCCCTGACATTGCAGAAAGAAATTCTCTGAAGAGAGCTGCAGCTGAACACAATATTGATACGCTGCGTAAAGGCCTTAAGCTTCTTCTTCGCAAGCTGATGACAGAACGGATTGCTGATGCAACTTTCACTGAGAAGATGGCTGCCTCAGGAAGAGAAGTCGTTGAGTCAGAGTCAGTGGATCATCTGGGTAAGGGGAAGCCGATGACTGTTTCGACCAATGTTAGCTTGAGTAAAGCATCTTAGATTATGGAGGTACCTATTATGAAGACAAAGAATGCTATCATATCTGTTATTTTTATGTTCCTGATCCTTACATGTGCAGGATGCTCTAAAAAGCAGGAAGTTACTGAACCTGTGAATATAGCATTTGTACTTGGAGTGCTTGACGATGAGACCCTTGTCAATACAGATATTGATGAATTTGCTGCGCTTCCGTCAGAGCCCGGTACTACATATGCATTTGTCAGCCCGGAAAGTACTCCGACGACTATCTGTGATCCGGGCATGATACCGGACCTTACTGACCGGGGGTACACCTCGACGATGATGGACAGGGTTCAGGCAGGAATCAGGGCCGATCTCACAGAGAAAGTGTCCTCTTATGTACCGGCAACTGGTGAGATCGACATGGCTCGTGCGCTCGCAATGGCCGTGAGAACTCTTAATTCCAACAAGGTGAATGGCCGCGAGAACATTTTGGTCATCTACTGCAGTGGGAAGAGCACGTCAGGCCTCATCAATATGCTTGAGACCCCGGTCTTTCAGATTGATGCCGAAGCATCGGCGCTGGCAGTTGCAGATAAGCTGAATGTATCCATGGACGGAGTAGATAAAGTAGTCTGGTATTGCCTGGGAGACTTTGGCAAGAAACAGCCTAAGATCAATGATGCAGAAAAGAAAACCATAAGAGATTTTTATACCCGGCTCTTTGTGACGCTGGGTATGGATCCTCAAAATATTGAGTTCAAAGACGACCTTCCTTCTGCAGACTGTTACTCATTCGCAGATGCAGCTGTTTCAAAAATGGCAGTCGAAGGGGTCTCATCTGATCTGGTCGTTCTCAATGAGGAGATCTTTGAAGAAGAAGCCGAGAGTGCTTTTGCGAAGCCGATCGTTATAACAGAAGGTCAGGTCAACTACATTCCGGACACAAGTGATTTTCTGGACCCTGCTGCCGCAGCGAAGGCAATTCAACCGATTGCTGAATATCTTGTGGCACATAAAGATCGGAGTATCGTCCTCTACTCCACATGTGCAGGAGATACTGATTCCGATTACAGCCAGAGACTTGCGGCACAGCGTTCTTCAAGGATCGCGGAGATTCTTTATGAGGCGGGTGTTGAACACGAACATGTTACAGTTGTTGCAATTGAAAATACTCAGGACCCTTATTATGAGTGGGGGCTTGGTACAGGCGAAGCCGCTAGTGTAAATAGAAAAACTGTTATCGCCGACATCAACAGCGAACTTGCCCGGCAGATCATGGATTCTGCCAGGGCGGAAAAAGAGGACTAACAATGAAGATGCTGATAATATTAGTTGGTTTGTGTATCGCCTTTCCTGGGCTTCGCACACTTATTATAAACGGACTGATAGGGTTTCTTCCCCTCATTGAGGCGCTTATGCCGTGCCTGACTGTCATTAGTGGCATTTACCTGATCGTCAAGAGTGCTATGAAATGAGGAGGGGAGATATGGCTCGCGAACCAAAGTACAGTTATATTGATCCCAAAAATGGCAACGTCATATTTAATGGTCCGCTTGAAATCACCAAGTCTGACCATAAAGGTATGGCCTCCCGTACAGAAGCCTATCTTCCTGGAGATGAGAAAGGCCATTTGTGTGCCAGCTCACTTTCTCCCTTTGCTGTTAACAGTACCGTAAACGTCGTGCCGCAGAACGGAGTTGATATTAACCACGGAGCATGGCTTCAGATAGAGAATGGAGAGCGTTCCGCTTTAAAAGCGGGTGCCTCCATCCATTCAGAGAAGATTGCATATGTGGACGGTCAGATTGGCGATCGTCCACACACCTTCGCTAATAATGATCATGTGACTTTTCCAGATGGCCATAATGAGATAATCTATTTTTCTTTACCTAATGAATCTTATGCGAATCAGTCAGCATTCAATGATTTATCAGTAGCTTTTCCCGACACTTTTGGCGACACTGAACCGACAGATGAACTCCGATCGGAAAATGATATTGCTCAGTATGCTGAGCTTATGGAAAGCAGCGATCTGCTTCTGCTCAGTATTGCTGATGAATATACGGCAGCTGATTATTACGGTTTACCAGCAGCAGCTATGGTGGACAGCGCCGCAGAATCCGCCAATACAGCAGCTGAAGACACGACTGATGCAGATATATCTGCTGAAGATATTGCGGCGGGCTGCGACAACGATCTTTAAAGGAGATTAGCCATGCTTTATGAACTTTCCGAAACTATTCAGAATGAGCCGCCCCCCAGCTGGAATGAAGGAGTAGGCAGCATTCCTGCCGAACTCCCCGATGGGAACCATATTGGTTTTCCTATCTACAAAAAGGTGAATTACCTCACATTCGGAGTGACGGGGACTGGCAAAACGAGTTCATTTACTGAACCTGCAGCAAAGATTCTGCTTGATTCAGACCCGTGCATGCAAGCGGTCTTTTTTGAGGTGAAACGTTCTTTCATCGACCGCTTCAAGGGTCCGGATGACAAGGTTATTTCACACGACCCCAAAGCGGTCCCGGCCAGCAATTTGTTTATTCCTAACGCTATTAAAGAAATCCGGCAGGCTTCGGACAGAGAGGCAGAAATGGAAAAGTTTACAGGGTTTCTCTTTGAGGATCTGCTCAGTGGTGCAAACCAGAACCGTGCCTGGATCGAGTCTTCGAAAAACTCTTTCATTGGGATCCTTCGTACGATAGTTGACTTATATCCGGATGCAAATACGACTAATAGAATCCTCATCAGTGCATTACGGCGCATGACTACTGAAGAAATCCTTGGTTACATGGCGAGACACCCCCGCAATCACTCGCTACTTCAGAAAGACTGGGGGTATGATCCGGCGCATCCGGAAGAGTTTAAGCCAAACAGGAGATGCTCGGATATTCAGTTTTTCCTGAACCAAGCCCTGGAGAGGTTCTCGGGTTCCTTTGAAATGGATGGGGAAGACACGATCCATGACTGGTTGAGCGGGAAGTACGGCAGGAACCTATTTTTCTTGTATGATCTCTCAGCAGCAGAGATCAGCCGTCCCTTCTTTTTGTACTACATGAAGAAGATCAAAGATTATAAGCTCAGCAACAATGTGAAAGTGACCGTGCCTATTCTGATGGTGCTTGATGAAATAGATAAAATGAGTGATGGAGGCCGTGCGGCGGATTGGGGGCTCTTTCAGGCTGCCACCTTTGGCCGTGAATATGGCTTGCAGATTCTCCTCACAACGCAGAGTGTCGAAAGCCTTTATGGGTTAAGCCCTGACTTTAACGAGCATATAACTGCCAGCGGCCTTGCGGGCTTTCCTGTGACGGTTGCTTTCAGACCAGGCGATCCGTCTACGCTGAGTACTCTCCAGCGTCTGTATGGCTCAGAATATAGGCAGCATATTGTGATGCCGATATCACGTTATTCATCTCCGGTAGTACAGAGTGAACTTCAGCCTGTCGTGACTGATGCAGAATTTGCCCGTCTTGATACGGGCGAAGCTTATGTAAAGGTCATGAACTCCCGTCCAAAAAAAGTAAGATTTATCCACAGTTAGGAGGTGACTATGAATTATCTGCAGTATATAGAGTCTGTTCAGCAGCCGGCAACAGACCCGCTTTTTCTCGTAAGCGGAGCAGATGCTTCGGTGCGCAACATCATCGGCCACAACGTTTTGAAGGCGGCATTTCGCCAGGATAAGCGCGTATTTGTTGTTGACAATACCCTTAATGCTTACCACACCTTCATCGGCGGTTACAGGGTTGTTGATGCCATCGGTGGAGAAGTAAGTCTTTGTGACAGCCTTCTTGATGTTTCTACTCTGAAGAATATCAGCCGTCTTAGAGCGATACTTACTGATCTTGGATTCAATTCTGAGAATGCAATGAGAGTTGTGCAGTATCTTCATTTTGTTAAGGAAACAGAGCACAGACTAGGTAATGATTCTCCTCTTTCGGTTGGAACGCTTGAAGAATATGGTGGTGCTACTTTGGTAGAGAGAAAGCTCAAAACACTTGTTAATAAAGGCCGGTTGAGTACTGCAAATTATGAGTATTTACTGGGGCGCTATTCTGAAGTCAGTTCGGCAGCCGCTGATTTTGAAAACTTTCTCATACTGATCGCGCCGTTTCTTGGAAACAGCCCTCCGGCAAGGAGAACCGCCATTCATTTTCCGTTCGCCGACTTCCGTGAGGATCCGCCTATGCAGGCGACCATGGCAAAATTCTTGATTTACTATGCGAAGGAAAACCCGGACGGCGTGGCCCTTATCCTTCTTGATGATGGGAATGGAGACCGCAGTTTTCTGGTCAGCATTCTAAAGAGTATTCCGGACATCGAAGTTCATATGTTTACAAGAGACGCGTTTACGTTTGACGATCTGTCTCTCAGCGTGCTTTTAAACAGGCTTCCGATCAGGGTTTACTCTCGCCATGACAATATGAACAGTTGTGCCAGGGTAGAAAAACAGTGCGAACAGGTTGATGTGATAAAGGAGTCTTTTTCCACGACTGTTGACAGGCGTTTTCGTAACAATTCGGCCTGGGATATGCTTCTTGGAACAAACCGTACAGAAACGGTAGTTCGCAATGCTCCTACAAAGGAATACCGCTTCAGAAAAGAGGCGATCAACAGACTTGGAGCCGGAACATGCATTATTGATTATATGGGGTTTAGAGTACCTTTCCAGCTCTAGAAAGACGAGGAGGAGTAAAAATGGTAAGGCTGATAGGTTTCTTAAGAGTCATTGTGGTCATTGCATTGGATTATTTAGCAGTAGTGGCCGTATTTCACAATCCTGCAGTTGCAGGGGGGATTGCTGCTGTTATCGGTATTTATTCCTGGTTTGGCGGACATATCGCGCTCCTTAAGGAAGGGGCAGTACCTGTTGGCAAGCTCCCTACGTTTGACCGTGATCGCCTTGAGAGCGCGAAGAGACAGCTGGTTGACGATGTTAAGAGTAAAGATGGCTTGGATATTACAGCACTGAAGCTGTATTTGGTTCCGGGTGATGGCCTGCATGCGACAGCATATGGTAATAATTCTGTCAGCGTATCAAGGGGGACCCTGGATAATGCAGATCCTGTTTCGCTGAATGGTGTGTTGGCACATGAGGTCAGCCATATCCTTCACCTTGATCCGGAATTTTCAAGAACGGTGTTTGCTTCGGTCACGCTTGTAGTAGCCTCGTTAAGTGTCTTTTCCTTTGCAACGATGTTGGTGGTTTTCCTGGTGTTCGTGGTCTTGGATTGCTTCAAGTCTTGGCTGGGGCTGCTCGCTTTTCGCGGAACAACAAAACTTACAAGTGGGTTAATTGGCTTGCTGCAGAAATTAGTTGTAATGATTTACCAAACGGTTCTAAGCTTGGTAAATCGTTCAACAGAATACCGCTGTGACGAGTATGCGGCTTCGTTGGGATATGGTATTCAGTTGGCGCATTTTCTTGCCTTTGCAGCGCCTGAAACCGCGCGGAGTCTCACATTGACAGAAGCCTTATATCGCAGCCATCCACCAACAGAAAAACGTATTTATCGGTTGGAGGAATATGTAAGGAAGAAGATGCCTGCTGAATAATAAGAGACTGTAAGAGCTATTGTTAAATATAGGCAATACTCTTTCTGCACCATAAACTACTGTAAGCGTAACAGGTTATATGCTCAATAATACAAAAGGTACTATATGGGCGGTTTCATTATTGACAAAGCTAAATAGAAAGGAGTCAGAATATGCCGAACGCTACCGTTCATGATCCTTTGGGAATCGACACTGGGATAAAGATATCAAATTTAAGGAGTGTGTTGGACAGGAAAGGAGACCGGATCGTTATAACCGGGAGGATGACTGGAGATCGTCTCGTAGGAATGGATGTTGAGCCGGACCTTCAATGTGACATAATCAATCAACAAGAGCAAATCTGTATGTCTGTATGCTCTACTCATCAAGGAGTGTTTGCCATCACCAGAAAGGTGACGTTCACGGTGCAGGTGGAAGAAGTCAGCAGGTATATAGAATGGGATGATATCGCAAGGATTAGCCTTTATGTGATTTTCCGAAGGACAGGCTGATTAGAAAAGAATTAGTGGTTGTTATGCTTAGGAAAGCTCTTAGCCATCTAATGCTAATGTGTAAATGCTTTGTTTTTGCTCTATGGGAAAAAGCCTCCTATGAGGAACTGGGTGATTCGAAGAAGAAAGCTGATATCACTGCGCCCGTATGAAGCAGGCGTTCAGTTGCTGGTAGATTCCGCAGTCATGTTTAAAAGGAACAGCTTGTAAGAGTTTTACTGCCTGATGCATGGGAGACCATTAAATAAAGAAGAGACAGTGAAAGCACAGGTTCCTTTGCCTACCGTAGAAGAAGGCGGAAGGCTTTCGGGAGCGGTTTTGGTTCTGATGAGGAACTGAAGGAAGCTGCAAATAGATCGGTGGAAATAAGCAAGGAGAGGAAGGAGAGAGATAACTTAACGGTGATTGCAGTGGCAATGGCTGCCGAGAGTTCGTAGTTTGCGGAACCATTATGAGATGTTAAGTAAACCCGCCGGCTAGGGAAAAGTGGCGCCGGCGGGTTTGCATCTTTTGGAATAAGCAGGATTAGGAAAGAAAAGCCCTTGTTGCCTCTACAAGATAAGCGTAGGATTCCGCACGCTGTTTTCGCATATGAGAAAGCTTTTATAATCATTAACGGAAAGACGGGCGGAATACTAATTCAATAGAATTTCAAAAAACATCGTATTAATACCTATTGGGATATTGATATACGTCTATACATGGACGATCTTGTTCTCCATGCCCTTTGTGAGAGTGAGAGTAGTGGTGTATTTTAGGATCAGCGGGGGTATTCTCCTTTTCTCGTCCTGGGGAATATTAACTTCCATATCACCCCATAGCTGGCATGCATTGTTTTCTGGGAATGGCTGATCCCGGAGTTATCGGTGTCCTTATTCTCGTTGTCATAGGAGAGTAGCCGAGCTTCTCTCATCAAGTGAAAAATGCTTCATCTGAGAGGTGGTGTAAAAACTCTCTCTTCCGAATAGAATGATACCTTATTAGGTCTCTTTGATTTGCATCATTTCACTTTTGCACCTGCCTGTTCATAAAAGTATTTATCCGACTCTGATATTATAGCGGCTTCAAAATTTGCCCCGGATAAATTAATATGAGGAATAATGCGAAAACAAGATATTTCCGCAGCCTCTTCAAAGTCCCAAATATGGAGTGTCCCATCTTGTAACACGGCTGCGAGTCGGTTCTTTCGGGGATCAAATGCTAGGCTAATAACTTCTTTATCGAAATTTTGCAAGGGAAATGTATAATGATTCACTAAATCCCATATATATACGCAACCATCCGATGTCGCGAAACGTTTTTTTAAGGGGTCATATGCAATGCAATGTACATGACCAAGGAGAGAGTCTTTTTCTATCGAGGATTCACCGCTATCTGTATCCCATACCTCAATTGTGCCAGTATCTGTCCCACACATTAGAACTTTTCCATTTAATCCAAATGCAATAGTTGTCACACTCCCGTTAGTGTAACCTAGTATCTGACTAAGATTCTTTTCAAAATTATACAGTCTAATTTTTCCGTCAAGAGCGCCGCTTGCCACACAGTTTCTGCTAGGATCATATGCAATGCTGTATACACGCATTTGGAGATCTTCTAATATTTTATGCCTTTCATTATAAAGATCCCATAGTATGATTTTCCCGTCTTCAGCCCCACTAATAAGGAAGTCTCCTTTAGAATTATATGCTAAGCTGTAAACAGAGCCTAGATGCCCTTCTAAAACACTATTTGTGCCATCAGAAAGATTCCAAAGACGAATAGTCTTATCACTTGATGCACTTGCAAGGCTATTGCGGCTTGGGTTGTATACAATACTTGAAATACCGCCAAGATGTCCTTTTAGGACAGTATATTCTTTACTTGAAAGATCCCAAATACGTATTGTCCCATCCATCCCTCCACCAGCAAGACAGTTGTTTCTAGGATCATAAGCAACACTCGTTACGCCTTGTCCAACGCCCTTAAGGATAGCATGTTTTTGTCTATTAAAATCCCATATTCGGACTGATCCATCGGGTAAGCAATAAACGATGTGGCTGCCTCTGGGATTATATGCTATGTCAATAGCCCCCTCTTGGAAGTGTCCAAGAACAACAGAATTGTTTGTATATGTATCCCATAATTGAAGAATTCCGTCAGAAGAACCTATGGCTATGTAATCACTGATGGGATCATGAACCATAGCTGTTACAATACTATTGATTTCTAAAGTGCAGACTTCTCCATTTGTAAGGTCCATTGATTTGATTGTATTATTGAATTCATATATGGAAGCAACTGCCAAACGTTTTCCATCATTGCTAAATGATATTGTTTTTATATAGCCAAGCTGGGATCCTATATTCTTGTAATCCCCTGTAATAAGATTTAAAGCCCTAATGCTTCCATCAATCGAGCCATATACTAAGTAATTACCTTCTGGGTCAAAAGAAATGCCACAACCGCTTGACTTTTCTATTTCTACTGTCTGTCTGTTATCAAGATCCCACAAAAGAACCAAACCATCCCAAGAAATACTGGCAAGGCGGTTTCTTTTGGGGTCATAGGTGACACAAGATATTCCTTTTTTATGACAACCTAATACTTGATATTCTTTTGAATTAATGTCTAATAATAAGACTGTGCCATCGGCAGATCCAATAGCCAGGCTATTTCCTCTGGGATCATAAGCTATGGTGTTTATTGCATCCGAAAGTGCTTTTAGAGTTTGTGTTTCCCCACTTTCTATTTTGACTATTTGGATTACCCCATTATTATAGCCACATGCAATACTTCTTCCATCGTTACTGTAGTCTAAGCAGGTAATATATCTACTAAGATTGCTTTGCTCAGACAGTGTATTTATCGCTATCTTTGTTCCCGAAAACTTATCTTTATCTTTGGGAAGTGGACAGATATCAAGTCTTCTTGAAAGGAGACGATGCAGGTTTATTTCTGTCAGATCCAGGCCGCTGAAATTTATGTCTCTGAAGTCATAATCTCGTTGTCGGCCGATGACGTCCATCATGATCCATGTCACGCGCCCGTTCTCAGGCTCACTAATCCTGTGATACTCCCATATCTTTAGCAGTTCACTGTCAGTCAGGAACTCTGAGATGTAGTTCTTTACATAGAGATCTGCCGTGGACAGGATCTCTTCCGGGAATGGCAGCTTTTGCCGGGCACTGTTCAGCATGCACGTGCTGATGAATACGGCCGCAAGCGCATCCCTGAAGTTCTGGTGGGCAGGGACATAGATGATCTCAAGGCTCCTGCCACTGTCAGGTGTTTCTTTCCTCCGGGTCACTTCCTTCTGGAATAACGCAGACTCCTTAGACAACATACTGAGATAAAAATCACAGTAACGATCGTCAAATGCCTCTCCAATACGGATATCGTCATAGTAGTCACAGATATCCCTGACCTGTCCGGGTATCATATCCGGGTTCTGGGAGAAAAAGCGGACCGCCCTACGGATACTGTCCTTGAAATATCCCTGTTCTGCGTAGAACTTCCCGTCTTCTGCCATCTTATAGCACACAAAGGGCGCTACTGCCAGTAAAGCGGCGGCGCATAAAGTGCTGTCTGACCCGTCAATACTCACCAAGCGGTACAGCTCCATCTGCAGGTAATCCCAGATGATATGAGCCGCGTTGTCAGACTCTTTCCAGTCGAGCAGTATATCAGAACTCACAGCTGCCTCCCTGACCCTGTCGGTCTGTACGAACATGGCCAGCATAAGGGGGACGTTGATGACCTTCCAGAGGGGATCGCCTTTACCCGGCAGGCCCTCCTTGTTCAGGCCTGATGAAAGCAGGAAAGTCCGTATGGCCGTTTCGGGGAGAGGCTCCAGCCTATACTCCAGGAACCTGTCTTTCAGGAAAAAGCTGATCCTTGACGTCGTGATGACCTGCAGGCCGGGCCTGTCCATCCATGCGCGGATATGCCGCTCGGCAACCTGCCGGTACTGTATGGGGATCTCGTTAAATCCGTCCAGCAGGAGAAGGATGTGCGGGTGTTCATCCCAGCGTTCTGCTGACAGGTCGGAGAGCCTTTCTGTATCGCTTTCGAAATTGTCTTTAATATAGGCAGTCAGGTTTCCTTCATAAATATCGAGGCTCTGCAGGGGAACATACAGGGCGGGGACCAGAAGGTTCCCGACCCAGTCCTCATCGGGAAGGGTCAGCATAGTAACGGTTTTTCCGATGCCGCCTTCGCCGACGAGGAGGAGATGCTTATGCTCCGCCCAGCTTTTTTGCACCATATCCTTAATAGAGATGGGTACCCCCTTTTCTTCCGATGCACATCGATCTGAGTTGTTCACAGCGGGGAGGCCTTTAGGGAACAGGCTGAGGTCCGGGGTCATCATCCGGATGCTGGGATGCAGGTCCCTGGTATTATGGAACTTCTTCATCAGCCGAACGTACAGCTCTGTGACAGAATCAGCATATGGCATCTTGCGGCCGCCGTGAATCTCCTGTGATCCGAAAATACCCATCTCGTCTGCGGCTTTATGGGCATTATCCACTGCATCATAGAATTCCGTTCGGTCGGCAGGGAACGTTCCCCTCAGGAGGCAGGCGACCATGAGCCATGTCAGGCCTTCCGCCAGGTATTTCGGCTGTTTACCTATGCCCTGGGAATACTCAGCCATTCTGGCCATAAGGCCCAGGTATTCGGCAAGCATTTCCACAAACCCAAGGTCCATGGGCACGACTTCCTGAGGAGCTGCCTCCTCAGCGTCATAGCAGTTGACGGCGAAATCATGGAGGAGCTTCCTAATGGCATTCTGTGCCGTGGTGCCACAAAAGTCCTGGATGATCACCTCGGTCCTCTTCGAGATGTATTCGACGAGGGAGAGCGCATCATCCGGAGGAATTTCTTTTTTATTGCGGTCAATGTATATGAGCGTCAAGCCCCCACCTTCTTTAGGGACAGCCTTCCAGTCATTCAGGTCATGGGCAAAATACTCGACTTCATCTGCGGCTCTGCTTTTTCCATAGAATAAGTAATGCAGATTGGAACTTGGCTTTACCGCAAATCTTGAATATCCGCCCAGCAGGAAGAATAAGAGCATTCGCTGGGTCATCGTTTTGCAATCTGATCTTGCAAGTTTCTTGCTGAAGCATGTCCTCAGTTTTTCATAGAAAATCGAGTCTGATATAACAGGGCATTCATTTATGCTGAGAGGGTCGTTCATATCAAGAAAGCTCATTTCGTCCTGAGTCAGCTTGTATTTCAGCCGGAACGTATTCTTATAAGCATCAAGCACGTTATCAAGTATTAGTCCATACTTCCAGTTGTCAAATGCCATGATAGTTCTCCTTATACAATTAAGTTAATAGTCTGAATACATAATAACACGGTCACCTGCCGAAGGTATATCTGAAGAAACAACTGGGCTTTCTGAATAGTATAACCTTCTTGATTCCCGGTAATCTATGAAGGGAGAGTGTCTTCGAAGTATGTGCTGCAAGAAATCCGACAAAATGCGCAATTTTTTCAGGCAAACGTGAAATATCTAATATGGTGCGATTCCTTCATACTTGGATTATAGAAAAGACCACTTCAAGTGGTTTGGAACTAACAAACAGGAATGGTATCCATCAGGGTCAGAAAGGAGAACAGAAATGTTAACTACTGAACAGAAGCATGGCCAGCTGATCGTGTTAGACCTGGAAATGAACCCGGTTAAGGGTGAGGAGGCCGCCAGGCTTGCAAGAGAGGTGATTGAGATTGGGGCTGTAAGAGTCTGCAACAATGAAATCGCTGACTCCTTTCAGACTTATGTTAAGCCTTCATTCAGCAACAATGTGTCCCCGTACATCCGTCGCCTTACGGGCATAAACGATGCAAATATCAGACATGCCCCCTCCTTTGCGGATGCTATGCATAAGCTTGCTGAATGGATTGGGGCAGAATCAGGTGTTGTGATATGCACCTGGTCTGACGCTGACAAGAGGCAGATCATGGAGGAATCAGCTGTAAAAACTGTTACGATCCCCGGAAACTTAGATGTTTTTGAGGATGTCCAGTTGCTGCATCATGAGAAGTTCGGCGCGGACATTACCAGAAAGCAGATGGCACTGCACAAAGCGGCGCAGCAGTATGGGATTATGATGAGCAAAAAGGAAAGCCATAGCGCGTTATACGACTCAAAAATAACTGCCGAGATTCTGATCCAGCTGTTAACCGGAAGGTATCAGAGGCAGGCATATTATATCAGGAAGGCTGCACAGGACCGTGATGTATCTTCGTCTGGCACCCTTATCGGAGATCTGTGCAAAGGAGTTTTTGAACAGATGAAATTACAAACAGCAAGAGCATAATGTACAGCATACTATAAAAGATTTTGATAAATAGGAGGAAATAGGAATGGATACAGCGAAAACGAACAGCGTTACTGAGTATATGTGTACATATGAAGAAGTGGCAAAGTTTTTCCCCGGCGTGATGATCAGACGTATGTCCTGGATCGACAAGCTGCTTCACAGCGCCGGACTGAAGTACAGTTTCGACGTGGTCTTTGATGAAACTGAAGATGAAATGCCGACAGCATATTTCATAATTCACGACTTCGAAGATGAAAAAAACGAGATCACCATGTTTCTTACGAATATCAGGACAATAGAGTTTTTTGGTAGGACCGTTTGCGTAGACATCTACAATGTTGAAGACGCCGTGTATAAGATGATCAGCGCAGACAGCGGCGACGGAATTGGACTTGTCTTTTTTAGTCCCAGCCTCGAGGATTATGACGACGATATGATGGGAATCACACCTGCCTATACACTGCCTACCGCTGCGCATGAGGCAGAACTGCCTGTCCTGGGCGGCCTTATACCTGCGTTGCTTAATGAGCACCGGAAGTTCCTTAATACGATCCAGGAATTTGAGTACCAGTGCGAACCCGAAAAGAAGGCTGACAATCCGCATGAACCTGATCCGGGCCACGATAGTGATGCACCCGATCAGGGGAAACAGTCTGGCAAAGTATATCACTGTGTGCTCGACCCGGAAAATATTGAGGAGGAGGGAGACGATTTGGAGAAACCCATTTTCTCAGCTCTTGAGAACACCGATGAAATCGATCTGCTTCTTGAAGAGATACATGAGAGCATCCGCGATGCCGATGAACGGTTACAGGAATTGGAAGGGATGCTTTCTAACCTTGAACTCCCTTTTGCGTAACATGGATTGACTGTGCACTCTGTGACGAGATGTGTCAGCAGTAAGGAAGAGAACAAGGTGAATGCCAGAGGGGCGAAGAGGAGGCGCTATGAGAGGAGAACATATGACGATCAATGAAATTATGAGATATACGGACGATGTAGAGTTGTTGGAAAGGGCGGAAAATCTGCTCAGGCAGATTGAAGAAAATGGGTCCGGTGAGAGTAAGCAGGCATTGGCGCTCCTCCTTGAGGGGCTCCACAACAAAAACCTGGAAGAGGAGGTCTTTGAATTATATAAAGGTGCTGCGGAAGACGGTACTAATCCTGACGCTCTGTTGAAACTGGCGACCCTTTACAGTACCGGCAAAGGGTGCAGGAAAGATACTGCGAAATGCTTCGCATGCTGCTATGAAGCCGTCAATATCGGCAGCCTCGACGCAGAGTCTTATCTCGCACGTCTCTTCAGGGACCATTCGATGGAACTTGCTCTCTACTGGGCTGAACACGCTGCGAACCAGGACCATCCCCAGGGCCTTATGGATGCCGGCAGCCTTCTGGACCGCTTAGGCGCATCGCGGAGGAATGGGCAGAAATACTTTGATGCTGCAACGGGGTACTACCGGAAAGCGGCTTCCTTGGGGGTGTCTAGCGCAAAGAGCAAGACAACTCTTCTGGGCAAGCTGAAGAGGGTGCTGAGATGGTAGCGGCAAACGGTCTCAGTATATATAACTGGCAGGAAAGGAGGCAGCGGTGACTAAAGGTATTTTTGTGAGAAGAATCTATGAAAGGAAGATTGTAGAAAAAAACGGTAAGTATCATGTCGGAGATGAGAATTGGTATGTGGCTTCAGAAATATGGGACTATTACAATTTCATGGATCAGGATCATCCTTTTGCAAAACGCATGCGAGAGGATCCGGAAGAAGATGAAAGAATAGGCCTGCTTACGTTTCCGATTTATCAGTCAAATAATAGTTTCGATATAGATGGCGAGCCTTACTATGTTGTATTTGACCGCTGGGAGAAACGTCCGAAGCGTATCGTATACGTGACAACCGAGTATTGCTCATGTGATCAACCGGATTCTGACGAAAAGGCAATCACAGATTTCAAAAAAGAATTATCCAGGCTCAAGCAGGTCGAAGAAGATCTGAGAAAAAGCCTTTACGAACAGGAAAGCGTAGTGCGGATGTGTCTGGAAAGAATGAGTGATGAAGATAAAGTACCGCACGAGGACAATGTCTCATTATTTATTGGAGAATACGGTCTCTTCAAGGAAAAGAAAAAGGAATGCATTGAATGCCGGATTGAAATCGAAAACATTGAAAGGAGAATACAATATCACAAAAAATGTCTTGACAGAGGAAACAGGGCTAACATACTGATACCTCAGGCACGCTGAATGGCATGGATCTGAACTGCGTGCATGACACTACGGATAACTAAAGGAGGGTTAAAAGATGAAATTAGGCTTGATCGAAACATTTGTAAAGTATGCAGCAAGGAAAAACAATACATTGACAGAGGAGGATCTGAGCCTTTTCGAGAAAAGATATAATGTGTACGAAGCAGAAATGGATGAGGTAAGGCGGTACTGCAGCGACCATGGCATTACGATTGTCAGAGCAGACGGTTCTGTTGCGGAAGAAGACGCTGACAAAATCCGTCCCGCGGAGAAGCATCTTTCCGAGGAGGAATGCAGGAAGCGCCGCAGAATGATCAGGACTATAGCCGGCTTTGTCGTCCACAAAGGTGCGATAAAAGCCAGAAAAAGAGTAGAAGGCAGGGGTTGGATTTGCGGTACTTATACGAGCAGTATCAGAAGGACTATCGAAAAGGTGCTGGAGCGTAGATTCTCCGAAGACGAAATAGCGTTCATTTATGCGCGCCTGCCGAAAGAGTCCGAGGAGGAAACGGAGATCGTGCTGAAGGATCCGGAGAATCAGGAACGGTGCGAGGAACTGAACAGAATTCTTAATGGTCTTATCCCCAAAATATATGTCAACCATTATTGGTCAGATTTCCTGAGTGATTGATGAGCAGAAGAGGCTGTCCGCAAGCAGAAATAATATAACAGGAAGGAAAACGATGAAAAACAGATATATAGATCTCCATACCCATACAACCAGATCTGACGGGCGTTGTACGCCCGGACAGCTCGTGGAAATGGCTGTCAAAAATAATATTAGCGTATTGGCAATTACCGACCACAATGTTCTCTCTCCAGATGTTAGATCACTGGAGAACAGACATCCCGGAGAGATCAAACTGCTCACCGGTAGTGAAATTAGTTGTCGCCATACATTCACAAATGGGGAGACTAAAGAAATCCATGTTGTGGTTCTGATGTACGACAAGAATGCTCCGAACCTTGCGGAGATCGTGAGTAAAAACCGGGAGCATAATAGAGAAGGCTATATTACCGCTATTCTCGAAAAGCTTAAAGGCTGTGGGATCAATATCGGAACATATGAAGAGCTGTGTGCCGCAGCAGGGAAATCCGAACATGTAGGACGGATGCATGTAGCGGAGAAGATGAGAGATATGGGATTTGTCAGTTCGATCACAGAAGCTTTCGATACGTTCATTGGCGATTTCGGATTAAAGAAAGCGTATGTTCAGAGTGGTATCGAATATGTCAGCATGCGGGAAGCTGTAAAAGCCGCATTATTAGATGGAGCGGTGCCGGTTTTGGCGCACTTGTATTACTACCAGCTTTCCGAGGCTGGTCAGGAAGAGCTGCTCAAATCTTTCAAAGAGTATGCGGGTGAATTCGGTGCCATAGAGACGGAGTATGGACGCTATACGGAAGAGCAGCGGATACTGCTTCGTGAATATGCAGACCGGTATGGACTTGCCAGATCCGGTGCCAGTGATTTCCATGGCTTTGATGAAAAGGAGACGCTTAGTAATCATTTTCCCTATGAGCTTTATGAGTGTATTCTTGAGAGAAAGCGCAGATTGGATGCAGCACGCCGGACAACTAATGGATAGTTTATATTATCGGACATTATCAAGGAACAGTAATGAATAATTATTGTCATTAAGAAAAGGTACTGAAGACAGGTGCTCTTGGTATAAGAGTTGAACTTATGAGCTATGAAGATGCGGCGCTGGAGCAAATAAGTATTAAAGAGACAGAATTCAACCGCTGCTTCCGCATGGAATAAAATAATGCTTACAGTGTGCCTGCAACACATGAATAGCATAAGATTTTGGGGACAGAGATGATAACTTAAGAGTGTTTAGAGATAAGATGCCTTTATTTGAACCATACGCGATAGACCGACAGTGATAAGTAGAACAGGAGAAAGGATGAACAGATTTGAGGTTATTATTTCGGAAGCGTTTACACTGGTAACCATAAGGATATGGATCCCGGCCATTCTGCTTACGACAATATTGGGCTTTTTGGCAGGGGCTTATCTCCATGCTGTTGGCAGAGAACGGTATGATTACAGCTTTGTTGATTATATATTTCGCGAATGCGTCAAAATCACATTGATACTTGGAATCATTTCGGCAGTCCTGTATGGAGCAATCTTTGGCTATAGTGTTCGTGTTTGGAAGGGAATGCCTGCAAGGGAAGCCTTTGAAGAGGCGCTTACAGACCGAGAATTGCGTAAAGAGATGCCACTCTCATGTCCCGTGAATCTGATAGGAGTAAAAAAGAATGAAATTGAAGGGATACTTGGCAGCTCAGAAAGAGAGGGGCTTATGGATCAATACGACGGGATCAGCGCATGCGGTGAAAGATACAGTGTTAAGGTATTCTATATGCCGTTCGTTCACAGGGTTCTTTATTGTGAGACTCAGGTTGAGACGGGCTGAATCAAAAGGGTGATGTTCATGCCCGCATAAGGAAAGAGATTTGAATGGCTGGCACGAAAGGAGTATGTGATGAAGATCCTTATAATCGGCGACACGCATGGGATGGATGATCTATTTGCGACAGTCAAGAGGGCGGAAGCACCATTTGAAATGCTCCTGCATCTAGGCGATGTTGAAGGGGAAAAACGGGTATATGAAGAAAAGTGCGGCAGTGCACAAGTACTGTTTGTGAAAGGAAATTGCGATGATTATTCTGATGATCCGCTGGATCGGATCATCAATATCGATGGAAGCCGGATTTATATGACACATGGTCACTACCTGAATGTTGATGGTACTGAAGAGTCACTTCATGTTCTTTGTGGCATGGCGATAAAAAAGAAGGCAGACATCGTTGCTTTTGGACACACGCATGTTCCTCTGATCGAAATAAGGGACGGTGTGCTGCTTTTAAACCCTGGCAGTCTTGCTTTTAATGCAATGGGAATGCCGCCCAGTTATATTACACTGGAGATTCATAAAGGATTACCTGTAGAAGCAGAAATCCATTTTGTCAATAAGAATAGGCGGTGAAAAGGGCCTTCATATTAAGCTTGAGGAACAGGGGCATTCGTCGCGGAATATAGTTGGTTGGCTTGTTCAGACAGTAAATCTGGATATGGGAAAGAAAGGTGTGCTTGGTTTATAATGGCCTGGCAAAATATACAAAGGTATTTCGGGGAAAAAGAATATGTGACGATTAATAAGTTATATCTTAATAAAAAGGAGGACGTCATGCTTATTTTTCTTCTTGTTCTTTTAATTTTCGCAGTATTGATACTGAAAGCAATTATTCCTATAGCGATAGTTTTATTGCTTCTTGTTGTAGGCATTGCTGTTGTGTGTTCTGCTTTTAAAGACGACGTCGACCAGAACGGTACTGTCATCAATAGAGAGTTCGAAAGGACTATAGGGATAGGATGTGTGTTTATGATTCCGGGAGTGATCCTCTGGGCTTGTTCGGCAGACGGATACAGGGAACTGTTGTCGGGAACGTTAGTACTTGGAGGAGGTCCCCGCCCCGGAGCGGTTGTTCTCGTCTTCATTGGCAGCATCATCCTTATTTATGGGGTTGTCAAAAAGTATAAAGAATAAAAAAACAAGCAATGAAATGAAGCAAACATAGATGATCGCAAATATACAAAGGGAGGAAAGATGCTTATCATTGTCGGAGGCGGGGAGTGGCAAGACAACCGTTTTAAAATCGCTCGAAGATAAGGGATATCGGCGTGTTGTTACATATACTACACGTCCGCCGCGCGAAAATGAGGTCGATGGGATCGATTATAATTTCATTACTTATGAGCGGTTCTGCCAGCTCGAGCGACGGAACTTTTTTGCAGAGACGTCTCTATATGAGGCGACATTTGGGACCTGCAGATATGGCTCGGCTCGGTATTCTTATGAAAATGAAGACGCTATGATCGCACTCGACAATAATGGTGTAAAGAGTATTAGAAAAGCGAACAATGCAAAGATAGCGAACGCTTTTGTCGTCTACCTGCATGTGTCTGAAAAACTGCTGGAGCAGCGTTTACGTGCACGGGGAGACAGCAGATCTGAAATAGCGCAGAGAATGAGGCATGACAGGGAGGCTTTACTGGATATTGAAGAGTATTGCGATCTTGTCATTCATATCGATCAGGAGACGACCGTTGAGGATGTCGTAAGTGAGATTGAAAAACGCTCCTCAGAATGGAAGAGCGAGTGACGGGTGACAGTTTTAGCTCCCTTATTTAAATAGGCAGAAACTCATAAAGTGCGTGAGAGCATATCTCCTGAAGGACCTGTTATCAGATTCGCCTAAGATGCCATGAATGTCCAGAATATCGCTTGTTTTTGACATATAGGAAGAACAACCTGGAACATTCAAGAGCCAAGCGGTGGAATGATAGCACAGGGTGGCCACGGTCAAATGCACCAACGACCACTGCCTGTCGCTGAACGCAAGGGAACAGAAATAAACACATCCTCGGCACCATATATATACGTCGAGACGGAGGCAGAATTATGAGATTGACAGAAGATGAATGTAAAGTTCTAAACAAAATCGTTGAGAATACGACCATCGATGAACTCCTTGAAGAGGCCAATATTCAGGCTGGATATATAGCACGTATCCTTTCCAAGGGAAACCGTCAACATGGTATCAGTGCAGGAAGTCGAAGGATCGCCGGTGATATAGCTGTTAATCTGGGCATTATATACATTCTTGTGGGAGCTGAAGCTAAAGATATGAAAACTGAGGATACAGTTTTTATTTTTGCAGATGATTCTGCTGAGAGCGCAGATACCGGCAATGTATATGATATTGATGATATGTTGCATAACTTGATCGGTAGCACCATGGGACTGCAGGTTTATAGAGAAGAAAACGGTCGTGAATTTTTAAAACAATATGTCGATGATTTGGACAAGGGGTTCAGGGATGCGGCCAGAGCGTTAATGGATCAGTTGCTTGAAATAACAGATAAAGTGCTAGGCATTAAGAAGAAGGATTACGAGGAGATGATCCGCAAGAAGATCCAGAAATTCAAAGAACAGGTGGTTTTTAATTAAAGTGAGGTATGCAAAAAGGCAAAAATGAGAGCTTCCAAAAGGACAATAGTAATGATCATACTGGCTTGTTTATAACCATAGGTACAGTGATATTTCCTGCATCAATGCCGGTACATGCCGCAGGAACATGGGATTTTTACAGTGAGGACGATATTCTTCATGCAATGGCCAGCGCAGATGTAGATGACAGAATCTTACGTATTTCTCTGCAAGTGTAGAGAAATATGATGAGGACCTAAAGGGAATCACACCGGTCTTCAGATTGCCTGTTGCGCCGTACGACTCGAAGGTACCTGTGATGGAGAGCCTGATTCCGACATTATTCTGTGAACAGGAGAAGTTCCTTATTGCCACCGAGAAATTCGAAAATATGTATGATTCGGACGATGGGCAGAAGGACCACGAGGAATCGGGCGTATCGGAGGAGTCCGTATGAGTTAATGAGGATGCAGAATAAGATAAGTAGAGCGGAGTTTTCCTCGCTCGGATTTTCTAAAATGATGCGAAGAAGTTCGCACTCCATTGGCAGGCCGTGGGGAATATTCAGTGTTGAAGTATGAACGAGGCTGGTCCCTTAAGAACACTGAGGGACTGGCCTATGATCATTCAAAGGTAATCACCTTTGACAATGGGTCTGGGGATGACTCTAATGAATACAATACTGACATGGATAGACAAGGAGGAAAAACATGCATATCAAAAGAGATTTTGCGAACATGACACCAGCGGAATGCGCGGCGCAGCTGGTAAGGGTAATGGATGACGACGGCATAAGGATATTCACAGATAATCCGGTGTCTTACGTACTTGGGATCAAAGAAGATAGAAGTGATTATGTTACCGGAACGACATACATGGCTTCCCATTTGCTTATTACTGGATCTGTAGGCAGTGGCAAGACAAGCTTTATCAATACGGTGATCCTCAGCATGATCCGCAAGTACAAGACGCTGGAGGAACTGGGATTTGTGATGATTGGAAAGACGGATGAGCTACATGTCTTCGATGAGATACCGCAGCTTGTGAGGCCTGTGATTACAGACCCGTCAGAGGCCGCTGAGGCGCTGGAGAAGGCGATGGATCTCATGTGTGAGCGCTATCACAGATTCGCTGACCTCAATGTCGGCTTTCTGTGGGAGCACAATATGGTCTTGGACACGATGGAAAGAAACGGCAAGGATCTGCACAGTATGAAGCCCATGCCACCGATCGTGATAGTGATCGACGACCTCGAGCATATCCTGACGGAGGAAACAGAGTCCAGCATTGTTCGCATCGCGCAGCTCGGGGGCAGTGCGGGTATTCATTTGTTCATTACAGCATCACCTTCCAATGTGACGCCGCTTATGAATGTGAATTTTGATAATCGCGTTGAGTTTGTTGAGACTGGCAAAATGCTGTATCACAGCCATGAGTGGGGCGTAAAAGATCATGTGCTTTACAGCTTTCTTGCCGATCCTGAGATATCGCGTATGGTGCTCAAAGAGCCGGATACGTGGGGACTTAAAGAGTAATACAGGTGATGGACCGATTTGCGGGGGCGAACACCAGTGCAGTGGATGGGAGTTTGTTCCATTGCGTCTGAAATGAGTCTACACTTGCTTAATTGTTTAATTATGTAAACCAGGAAGAAGATGATAAAGGTCTTACTTGGCTGAGACCGCAACAGAATCGCAATGTAGGATCCGGAAATTATGTGGCAGAATAAAGACTTCCTAACTGCGTCTCTATGAGATGCCTCAATACTGCGCAGGGAACGGTGTTGCCATAGTAAAAGGGACTTTGGCGATAGCAAGTCCCATGGACTGGACGGAAATACTTGGTAAAAGTAATTTGTAAAGTGCGTTCATAGTGATTTAATGAACAATCAATTGTAAATCATTAATGGAGGCGTTTTGATGTGGAGATAAGGTCTTCGCAACCTATGGAAAGGAAACGATTGTCCAAAGGGAGGATGTATTTGACCGCATATCCAGACTGATAAAAGAAAGTGACTTAACGATGAGATTCAACAATACGGCGTAAATAAGTGATAAAATAGACTTCAGAAATAATTGTTTTATTATACCAAAAAGAAAGGATAAGCCCAGACTCTATATATCTGGAAACACGGGCTTATCATACGAGGATAGTATATGCGTAAAGAAGAAGTAATTCATATTGTTAAGGAACTATTAGTAGAAGCTGGGCTGCTGGAAGATTATAGTATCAGCGAAAAAACAAACGAATTGGCCGATATAATGATTTATAAAGGGTCAAATGGGATTGAGCAATTCGCAATAGAGGAAACACCAATGTTTCCATTTGAAATGATAGAGAATATCCTTTTTCTGCGAGGCGAAGAGAACGGCCGTTATTATTTCAAGGGGACAAAACTTCAGATCATATTTGAGTTAAAGGAAGGAGCAAGATACGTATTAGAGCTTGGCGATTATGGCATTAACAATATGTTGCTGACTAAAGACTATACAGATATCTACGATGATAAGCTAATACTGAGTACAATAAATGATTATAGTAGACAAAATATGATAAGAGAGCACGTAAAGAGATTATTCCTTATTATTGCTGAATTAAGACTTAATGGTAGAGAGGAACCGGAGGAAGCCGATGTAAGCGAGGTGAAAAAGACTGTTTGGCGCTATATTGAAGAACATCCACATGATTTGGACTTTATTTTCTCTTTTGCAGGCGAAGCACTTCAATTGCGTTTATTCGATAAGGATATATTCCAAGCCGAAGAAATAATTAAAAAAATCGTAGAACGCGGTGAAGAAGACAGCTTCATGTTATATCTGGAAGAGGAATATGATGAAGCTGATTATTATTTACGGTTGACTGCGGAGGCGTTGCGTATAATCAGAAGATTCAATGAGGAATCAGCAGCGGACTCGTAAAAAACTCATCTCAACGATAATAACGGTGACCCAAAAGCGTAGGAGGAACGTATCAGCATTTGTTAATGGTCTGGAGTATTGTTTGACCCATAGGGCGGGAACTCAGTGTTTACCACTCATGGCAAAACAACAGATCATAGCAGAATCCGTTTTTAGCTGCTATTAAATGTGATAGGTTAAAATGCATCATAAACAACTATTTAGGGAGTCTATTGGAGACCAAGAAATGAAATCAATATCAATCGAAGAAGAAATAGAATTGATTAATGACATCATAAATTCAGCTGTCGAACATGGGGGAGACTTTGGAGGCGCTTATTGTAGTAATTGGCAATATTTAGAAGAATGTATAGGAGAATGGCTATATGCAAGGGGATTGGATGATTCATATGCTGCATAGAGCCTATACTTATTACATAGTAAGATAAAAGAGCATCCTATCACCAAATCACCATATTGTTTTAAAAGACTCTTTAATAGGAGGCAAACCATGATATTCAGTTTAGACACAGATGACTATGAGGCGATAAAAATAGACATAACAGAGGAAGACGAAGAAAAAGAACTGGGGGAGATTGTATCTGAATTCTGTTATGCGATGGCAAGCTTTTTTATAGATTTTAGTACAAAGCTAAATGCCAAAAACAAAGAGCAAATAGATGTATTAAAAGATGTCTGTTCCTCCTGCATAGACAATTATATCGATATTATTGCAAATGAGGTTTTTAATAATCCGACGACACCAGGAGACGAAGGCATGTCTGACCTTTTGCGCAAGCTTCAGGATGCAAACTTATCCAAGGAAGAGATAGAGAACATTCTGAATCTTGTTAAAAACTGTGGAAGCATCGAGGAAGCCACGGAATACTTAAATAAGCTATTAAACAAAATATGATATCGTTAGCCAAAATGATTTGGATGGTTATTGAAACAAGGAAGATTAAGAAAACTGATTTATATCGGGATATAAAGAATTGGCAAATAGAGAATAGTGAATGGAAAATACTCAATGATGATTTGCAATAGCTTTTGCAAAACGGCAGCATCCGCACTTCATAAAACTGTGTTAATAGTTACAATTTGTGATTTATTAAGTTTCTGTTACTGGTGACTCCGGGTGACTCGGCCAAATCCCGAAAAGTGCCTAAAACAAAGGCTTTTTCTCGAGACCATTGGCTTCAAGTCCCACCGTCTCCATTTCGGGAATCCCAGAAAGCCTTTATTTAAGAGCTTTCCGGGATTCATTTTTTTGTAATAAATGAAAGGTTCACAAGAGAGTTCACAAATAACTCTCGTTTAGCCTTTATTTAAACAGTTTTTCTGTCATTTGAGGTTTCAGACGGCTTCGGAAG
>Ga0256405_10000433_pt1 | contig 138227 bp, 135 predicted proteins | sample RumenRJG_02DNA_FD_189096 | JGI IMG/M metagenome (GOLD analysis project Ga0256405, IMG submission 189096) | Bovine rumen microbial communities from Lethbridge, Alberta, Canada - RJG_02 | ecosystem: Host-associated > Mammals > Digestive system > Stomach > Rumen | place: Canada: Alberta...
CAAAAACAAAGGATAAGAGAGAATCATTCAACTTCTGCCAGGGATTAGAATTAAGGTACTCAACAGGCATTCAACCTATGGCAGGGTTAAGGTAAAAACCATTCAACTTTTTCTAGGGTAGTACAAATCTTATCATCTTAACATCTTAACATATTAACATTTTTGTTTTTTTTAGTGTGATAATGGGAAATGACATGGGATGATAGGATTAATAAGAAGGAGTAATATTATCATAGTACTATAAGTAATTGTGATTTATATAATATTATAATATTATATAAATTAGATTATACTTATAAGAGTATTTTTGCATATTAAAATCACAAAAATGATAACATGATAACATGTTAACATCCCGTATCGCTTGGAAGTAAGCCGCAAAGTAAAATATTTTCGTTTAAATGATTTGAGGGCTCTTCGGCGCGCCTGGAGTCCGGTTAAAGCGGAAGGCGAGGGCGATTGAAGAGGACTACAAGAAACCCTCCTCCGGACGTCGGAAGAGGGTTAGACAGTAAGCTTGGCATGTAAGCTATTTTCAAGGCTCACCCAGCGAAGCGTAGATCGCGGACACCTCTACAGGCAGGAAGGTGCGGCGGGTGAGACGGGCAAAGGGTGCCGTGGAAGGATCGTCGAGCAGCAGGCTCTTGAGTTTCTTCCAGGCAGCACGGGGCGTGATGGCGGGGAAATAATTCTGCGCCAACTCCATTCGACCATAAGTTCGTACTTGTTTCATATGCGTTATGTGATTAATGTTTTATGCTACAAAGTTACTAAAAATCTGCGAGATTAGCAAACTTTTTGGCGGGATAAGTGGCCATAAGTGGCAGGAAGTTTCCATAAGTGGTTTCGGACTCGTAAAAGTCTTGCAGGAGTGCGGGAAATTTAGTAAATTTGCAATGTCGAAAGGGACAAAGGCGCGCAACGTTCCGGCAGACAAACGTAAAAACAATTTATTAACCTTTTAAACAAAAAAAAGAAGTATGGCAAAAGAAAACATTGCATTTTTAGTGAACCTCCGCAAGAACACCGCGGTGGGAACTGACAGGGAAGGTCGTTACTATCCTGAGGCTGAGTCGAAAGAGGCCTTGACGACCAAGGGTTTCGCGAAGCACGTGTCGGAGCACGGCGGACTGGTGACCTACGAGTTCATGCAGCTCGTGCTGGCAGCCATCGTGAAGTGCCTGAAGGAGATGATGTCGCAGGGACAGCCTGTGAAGCTCGACGGTCTGGGCACGTTCCGCCCCACGGTGACGTCCGTGAAGAACGGTGCGGCAAGCATCGAGGAGGCCCTGACGATGGGCGTGAACAACATGGTGGCCGGTGTGAACTTCGTGTTCATCCCCGAGAACGCCCAGGGCGAGGAGATCACCTCGAAGAAGTTCAAGGAGCAGTGCTCGCTGCAGTTCGCCTATCTGGTGGAGACCGTCAAGAAGACAATCAACGGCAAGGAGAAGTCGTACACGCTGCGCACGCCGTTGTCGGCCTATGGCATCGTGGATGCAGAAGCCGATGCCGAGGGTGGCAGCACTGACACTGGCGACAACACCCAGGGCGGTGGCAGCACTGACACTGGTGGCTCGACCATTCCGGGCGAAGGCGATTAACCTTTAGGGGCGAGGGCTCCGGCTCTCCCCCCCCCCAGCCCGTCCGAGAACTCCCGATTTCAAAGGGATTTTGACCTAATTTAGGCTAATTTTGAAGCCATACAAAGGCCTCTACCGAGGGGCAGATTCTTAATAAGATTTTTGCATTCAGTTGAGTTATGAGGTCCTGATGGCTTAAAATGAGCCTTGCAGACCCCGATTTAAACATTTAATATATCCCTATTTCTTACCTGAGGGCTGCTACGAGTGCGGGTACACCTTTCATGTTGATGGCACGACGCAGGTTATACGAGAGGCAGAACAAAGCCATTTCAGCTGTCACCTTGGCGAAGCCCTTTAACAAGAAGTAATATTGTCCTAACGATCGCTTGAGTGTTCCGAAAGGATGCTCTGAGAGACATTTCCGCTGATCCATCTTTTTCTCGTCCAGATGAAGCACGTATTTTACCACCTTCTTCACCACTTTCGCTCTCTTCTGTCTGGGAGGTTTGGGACGTTCATCATCATTGTCATCAGAAGCCTGCGGCTTATAGCCCCTGGCCAGTATAATAAGTTTGTCCTTATTGAAGTCGACCTCCTTGAAGTCTGCCGTAGTACACCTGTTTTTGCAGTGTTTGCAGGCAAGCTTGTTGCAATAGCGTATCATGCCGTTGCGCTTGATAGATTTCTGACGCAGCATCTGTCCCTGAGGGCAATATACGAAATTGCGTTCAGCAGCCCTGACAAAGTATCCTTCAGCAGCCTTGGCTTTCATCTCTGCATCAGTCATCTTCAGTACGTCTGAGTCTGCGATATCTGCCACATATGTCTTCTCTTCGACAACTTTGACATCCGTAAGAATATCCTTGTATGCATCAGGAACGACACCTGCTTCAAGGCAGGTCTTCAAATCCTCAGGCTTGGTGCTGGCTTTCTGCTCATCAGTGATTTCTACATCATGATAATCAAACTTCACCTCCTCTGTACATCCACCATTGCGCTGGATGACATTGGGTACGATTCCAGATGCAAGGGCATTTGCATGATCCTCCGGACTCTCATACCCTTTGTCGGCTGTTGCCTCAAGGATATCCACACAATATTCCTGCTTCACATCACCAGCCACATTGGTTATCTGTCCATGGTCCGTAGGATTATTCGTCATTTGGAATCCAGCAATCATATGGCTCTCAGCATCTACGGCCACTTGAGTATTATATCCTACGCAGAATCCTTCGTTGGCCTTCATAAGACGGGAGTCTGGGTCAGTAAGCGACATCTGCTTCTCGCCACTCTGTTCGAGTTGCTCGCGGTAGCCTTCGTAAAGCTCCTTGCGCTCCTTGCAGTTCTCCAGCTTATGCTCCAGGTCCTCTCTCGACAGTTTGCGGCCCTCTTCTGCATCATATGCGTCAAGCTCGTCCATATAATGCGCGATGTGCTGGTCAAGTCGGGCTATACGGTCGTCCAGCTTGTTCAGCGTGAAGTTCCTGTCTTTGGCGTTGACAGCTTTGAACTTGCTGCCGTCAATAGAGACATAGCTCTTGGAGAAAAGGTCCTGACTATAGCAAAAACGGTTGAATTCCTTGAATGTTTTCTCGATAGCAGCCTTGTTGTCCTTGCGGAAGTCGGATATCGTGCGGAAATCCGGAGTGAGTTTGCTCAAAAGCCACATCACCTCAATGTTTATCAGGCACTGACGGGCCAGTTTGCGTGATGACCGCACCTCGTAGTAATAACCATATGTGTACAACTTCAGCAGGTCACGGGGATCATATCCCGGAGCACCGGTATCAGCAGGGACAAAACGCTGGAATCCAAGCTTCTCCATATCCAAACGATCAACAAACGCATCCATCAGACGAACAGGGGAATCCTGCTCTACATAATCATCAATGCAATCAGGAAACAGCGTCCTTTGCCTTCTGTCTTCACCTTTCTTATATGCCATAATCGGTACCTTTATTATAGGTACAAAGTTACTAAAAACAGCTGACATTAAAGAATTTATTAGGTTAAAAACAATTAAACTTATTGATAATCAGAAGGTTGCAAAAAGAGATGCTCATATGCTCAATTTAGCTCACATTATGTTTTCGGACAGCCTCCCCCTTAGTTTACTGATCATTAAAATCTAAAGCGTATGACGAAGAAGGAAACTTTCAAGTGGATTGTGCAGATTATTGCGTCGATTGCGACGGCGATTCTGACGGCAATGGGAACGACCTCTTGTATGGGGTATTAGACAAAGAAAAGCGTTCTGGAGTTTATTTCCAGGACGCTTTTGTAGGTAGAAAACAAAAAGGGACTCCAAATGGAGTCCCAAACAATCTATTAACCTTTTATTTGTACTATGACGCACCTCACGGTGGGCTGATTTTGAAGAACAAATCAATGTATATCTCGCGATGGACATAGATTTATCGTTATTTTCGATGCAAAAATAAGAAAAACTTTTGATACTGCAAAATAAATTGCAAAAAAAATGATATTACCTCACCATCTTGACGATAAATTGCCCAGTATCGTTCCATAGCAGACGCTCGCCAGCCATCTTAAATCCGTTTCTCTCATAGAACGAAATGGCACGGATGTTCTTCTCAAGCACCCAGAGACGGTCGGCTGATTCCTGGGTTACTGCATAACGGATCAACTCTGCGCCGATGCCCTCGCCCTGGAAGAAATGGTCGGTATAAAGTTCCTTGATTTCTCCGTCGTAAATATGGATGTAAGCCTTGACGATATGATCCGATTCGTAAACCCATAGGTCATCGAGACAATCCCGTTGGGTCTTGATGGTATCAACGACAGTCAGTTTATTGAACGAGAAGTCATCGTCGCAAAAAATGCGCCGATAATTCATTCGTTTCACAAATACGGCAATCTCTGCTATTCGCACCAGATCGGCCTCTGTAGCTTTTCTAATCATCGTCTGAGGGCTTCTATCAGTTCGTCAAATCGAACACCTTATTACTTCTGATGCAAAGATAAGAAAAACATTTGAAACCACCAAATTTTATTTTGCTTGCGACAGGATTTTGGGGCTTGGAGGCGGTTTGTCGCATCTCTCCCACTCCGTCGCAACAAGTCGGAGAAGATTTCGCACGAATATTTGGAAAGAGCCGAAACTCGCCGTAACTTTGCATCGTGGTTCAGAGAAATCACACCGCGAAGATTTAAGATTCATACGTTAGTTGCATAAATATAATAGGTTAGTTTTTTCATATTGGTTTGTTTTTAGTTAAGAAATGTGCATAAGGCTCGCAGGGATGCGGGCCTTATGTGCGTTATCTCCCTTATGATGGGCTTCTAATCCTTGACAGGCGGTTCGAGCGGTTCTGCAGCCAGGGGCATCTGTGAGTCCATCTCCTGCGGTGGGGAAACGACCTCCACCTGATGATCCTGCAGCCAGATATGGTTCAGTGTGAAAGCAATCGAGTCGAGCGTCGCTTCGCGCTTCTGCGGCTTCAGCTCACACTCCCACACCGTGATGCAGTGCCACCCCATCTCCGCCAGCCTGCGTTGCTCCTCCTTGTCGCGCTCCTGATTCCTGCGGATTTTCGCCACCCAGAACTCACGGTTCGTCTTCGGAATCTTGCAGCACTCACTATCCGTTAACATGTAATAGTCCTCCTTACCCTTTGGAGAGGGGTTAGGGACAAGGCTCTTATGTCCATGCCAGAAACACCCGTTCACGAAGATACACGTCCTGTATTTCTTCAGCACCAGATCCGGATGTCCAGGCAGCCGCTTGTGATAGAGCCGATAGCGGAATCCCCTCTTCCACAGCCCACGCCTCACTATCATCTCGGGTTTCGTATCCTTCCCCCGGATGGCCGCCATGTTGGCAGATCGCCGCTGCTGCTCAGAGAGTTTGTCCATATCACTTGAGGCTATCAATCAGTTCGTCAATCGAACACCTTATTACTTTTGATGCAAAGATAAGAAAAACAATTGAAACCTCCAAATTTTATTTTGCTTGCGACAGGATTTCTCCCCTGTTCTCCCCTTTGTCGCAGACCCTCCACTCCGTCGCAACATCTCGAAGAAGATTCATTGCAAATCTTTGGAACCTGCCGAAAATCCCAGTAATTTTGCACTCGTGAATATTTAATTTCGAATCATAAGTTGTTAGGTTTGTTTATTTTACGTGATTTTTTGGTTTAGGTTAAGGTTTATGATTGGGTATAGGGTTTGCAGTGATGCAGGCCCTATGTTCGTTAATATATAAAGGTGCAAAAGACTTCACATCCTTGCACCTTCATAATTGGCATTATTGTATTTTGTACTTAACCTATATGCCTCTCTTATTTATGATTCTACCTAACAAAGTATCTTTGTACCAATACTTTGTTAAAGATATCATCTCGTATTCTGGTAGGCTCTCCAAATATTCCAACTCGAATACCAGGCGTGGCTCCTCATCATTTGAGTCAGGATGGATTTCTGCCTTATTACCAATACGGGCTACGCGTATCAGGTACAAATCGCGTACTCCCTTTTCCTTAATGTAGGGCATGAAATAGTACAACTTATTGATTGAAACAGTTGACGGGAATGTCTTAGTCTTGCCTGTATAATAGATTTTTGTAGGTTCCTCTTTCAGGAAATAATCCTCATTGTCTTTTTTCACAAGACCTATCAAAAGATGCTTAGCTGGGTCCAAAGTATATTGTTTCTTAGGGCGGTTTATTACCAGCGGCTTTTGCTCATCAGCAAAAAGGCCCAGATCCAGCATCGGCTTCGAATCACGTTGTGTGAAAATAGGCCGTGAAGATACGGGAGCCTCGTCGTATATGAACTGATAGAGACTCTTACCTATTTGTTCAACAATTCCACAAACCAAGGCATTACCCATCAGGAAGGCACGACGCCCATCTGAGACGTCTTGGTGAAGGGTGTGGTTATCTGGGAACATATTCATGCGTTCCAGCTCGATAGGAAGCAAACGACGATAGCGACCTGATTTTGTCTGAACTACATGTTTGAAACGAGATGGAGATGAACCTCCTTCACCCGTGATAATTGTACGTGAAGGCTGATCCAGGTAGTCTGGGAAAGTCATACCGCCTTCAGAGAACATATATTTATAGCCCTCTTTGGAGACTCGCTCTATCTTCTTGGCTCCCTTCTCATATTGCCATTTTGGCAAATCCTCATCAGAAATGAAGAACTCTTCTGGAACAAGATCCTCATCAATGAGATTACCTCCTAATGTCTGACGCGGTCCGTCGTAAACGGCTTCTGCATCAACAGAATAGACATGGCGGTCTTTCATCACGCCAGCATTACCAAAGGGGCTTTCTTTCTTACCTTTATTAAATCCTGCTGAAACTTCTTGTATTGTTCCTTCAATATCAAATTCTGAAACAGTCTTTTCTTTAGGTCTGAATTCAAAAGCCTTTGCCATTACGCCGTCGAACTCCACCCAGTCTGGAAGTTGTTCCATCTTCTGGGCAATAACGGAATCTTTCTGATAGCCAACGATATAGGTCCTTCTGCGGCGTTGTGGCATGCCATAATCAGCAGCATTGATAACGCGCCACTCTACAACATAGCCCAAGTCGGCAAGCGAAGCCAAAATGATGGCAAAGTCGCGTCCACGTTGAGTTGCAGGAGAGTTCAAAAGACGGTCCACATTCTCAAAGAAAATATACTTGGGGCGCTTATCTCCTTTCTCATTAAGAATTCGATAGATTTGCCACCAAAGCACACCCTTCTTGCCTTCGATACCTCCTGAGCGACTCAACGTTGCTGCCACTGAGTAATCCTGGCAGGGAAAACCACCTACCAATAAATCATGATCTGGAATCTCATTTGTAGGTACCGTATTGATATCCTTATTACAATGCCCTTTTCTTCCAAAACGAGCTTGATATACTAATGATGCATCTTGATGCTGTGTTGAGGGCTCCCACTGGTTGTTCCAGACAGTCTCATAGGCATCAGATGCGCCTTCAAGGCCGATGCGGAAACCTCCCACACCAGCAAATAATTCAACTACACGTATGTTATTCTTATTTTTCATTTGCTTTTTATTCTATTTTCAATTATTTCACGAACATAATCATTATTAAACCAATAGCAGAATTTCTTGGCACCTTTACCATTGGGAGTTGGTGCTAGGTCTGCTGCTGTTTGTGCTTTTGGACGCACATGAAACTTTTTCTTGTCAGATGCTTTCCACCAATAATCTTCAGAAATATGATCTGCCAAAATATTCTCTTTGATGTGATTCCAATATACTTCGGCATATTTCAAATCCTGCTGCGGCATAGTCCAGAAGAAAACATCATCTAATACATAATCCGCTTTGCCAGCATTTTGTTCCTTGAAAACCACGAACATGAATCTACTGGAATATAGCTCATAGAGCCGAGAATCAAACCAATCTTCACATTCGGCGACTTCGATGTAGTCTATATTTTCAAAAGACATGGCCTCCTTGATAATTCCACTGGCTTGCACACGAATGGTCTTCATAGTCAAACCTGCTTTAAGAAATTCCTCAGAACGATTTACATTTGCACATTTTGCCGATGCAGCGATAGCATTGGCTATCATTGCAAATTTGTTCTTAGGATTATTGGAAATATCCAAATTCTTACTTTCAGCGATTTTCTCATATGGCTCTTTTAAGAATGGCTTGAAGCGACTCAACAAAATATCCTCAAAAGAATTATTTCTTAACGCATCAGTACTGACAAGTTCTGATTTTGCACCTTCATAATTAGATACAGCATTCTTTCCACTTTGAACAACAAAGTCCAAGACAGTACGCATATAAGCCATCTTTAGGCTGAAGGCTCTTCGCGGAGCATCAACATCTTTGTTGAAGGGCTGCTTCATTAGGCTTTCTCCTTTTTGGCCTTTTCGGCATGCCCCAAGATACATTGTGTCGCCTTCTGAAAGCTCATGGGCCTTTCCTTGCTTTATCTTTTCAATGATAACCTCATAATCATGACGGATTATCATCAAATCCTTTTCTGGTAACTTCCATAAGACTGAAAATATAAACTCCAAGTCAAGATTGTTGCTATTTGACTGATGCAAATAGAAGAGCAATAACATGAGCTGGCACTTGAGATAGAAATGGGAATGTTCAAAATCGTCTTTTATTACCTCACAATAATTAATCATATTGCAAACAAGACGTTCTTTAATGAGATATTCGTCCTGTTTCCCTTTCTTCAATGGAGTACATTTTAGTTCCATTCCAGCCTCAGAGAAGTCTGCACCAGCATAGTTATTTGTTTCAAGCAAGAAGAAGATGTTCTCTACCATCTGGCCAAGACTTCCTTTACCTTTTTTGGGCTCATAGTTATCCCACACAAAGTCACGCAAGGATTTGCCTAGCAAACCTTTGCTGTATTCAAAAATACTTGTGGCATCCTTGATATTATATGGGAGCGTCAAGGCGTGTGTAATTTTGTCCATAATTATGCTTCCTTCTTTCTTCCTCTATTACCGGCCTTTGTATAAAGATCTCCTTTGCGAATCTCACAAATGGCATTGCGATATACCTTGGGGGCATCGCCGCACTTGCTGAAATAATTATTCAGCGACTTTTGGGAAATTAGCAATTCCTCAGATGTGTGCTTGTCATATAGAGCGGCTGGAGATCCGAAGAATTCAAATTCATCGGAAGCCAGTAAATGGAGTTGAAGAATGCTTCTAGTTGCCATATTTGTTGTTTTAGAGTCGAAATTTGCCACAAAATTACTAAAATATGGCTTGTTTTAAAAACAATCCAACAAGCTTAACAGAAAATATGGACGGTATTGAAAACGGGTAATATTTGTTAATTTTGGCAGCTATTTGGCTATTCCTTGTTCTGGCAAGCATCTATGCAGTCAAGCATGGGTAGTTTTTTCTATTGTCTCGCGACAGGATTTTGGGGCGTGAGGGTGGTTTGTCGCATCTCTCCCACACCGTCGCAACAAGTCGGAGAAGATTTCGCACGAATATTTGGAAAGAGTTGAAACTCGCCGTATCTTTGCATCGTGGTTAAGAGAAATCACATAGCGAAGATTTAAGATTCATACGTTAGTTTAAAATAGTTAGAGTTAGTTTTCTTTTTCATAATGGTTTTGGTTTAAGTTAGAGTACATTGGGCTTGCAGTGATGCAAGCCCAATGTGCGTTATAAAGAGTATATGGTCGATGGCGATACTGATGGAATTCTTTTGATACTGCAAAATAAATTGGGAAAATTAATTTCTGCGCGACAGGATTTTAGGGCTTGGAGGCGGTTTGTCGCATCTGTCGTATCGTGTCGCAACAAGTTGGAGAAGATTTCGCACGATTATTTGGAAAGAGCCGAAACTCGCCGTAACTTTGCCGTCGAAAACAAGTTCGACAGCGAGTGAAGGCTGCGCCTCGGCAATTCGAATAAATTCGATTGCACTCGACTTGCACTTCACTTGCATCGTGGTTAAGAGAAATCACACCGCGAAGATTTAAGATTCATACGTTATAATAATAAGTTAGATTTGTTTTTTCTATTTCATAGTGCATTTAGGTTTTTAGTTAGTAATTAGTTCGTAAGATGTATGTAGGGTCTGCAGGGATGCAGGCCCTACATGCGTTTACTTCTTGTTGCGCTTCTTGAGGATCTTCTTGTAGGTCTTCTGCTCGGCGGCTGTGGCGATACCCTTCTTGCAGCGGAACTCGAGACGAGCCAGGCGCATCTGCTCCTGGAAACGTTCGCTGGAGTGAAGACGGGCATAGGCGGCTGTAGCACCCAGACGGCCTGCATTGACGTCGCTCTGCCAGTGGGCACCAAGGATGACGCGACTCTCGCCATACATCAGGCCGCGAGCCAGGATGGTATCAGCACACTCGGGATTGATCTCCATCAGCAGCAGGGCGGAGCTCCAGCCCAGCGTCGTGTGGCCTGAGGGGAAGGATCTGAAAGCACCTAACTCGTGATCAAACTCAGGGCGCAGCGTTGGCTCATGGAAACGTATGAAGGGGCGCATGCGCTTGAAGTGGCGCTTAGGACCGCGGCAGATGCTGTCGCAGGTGGCAAGGGCGTCGTTCAAGAGCTTATAGATCTCGGGGGTATCCTCCTTGGAGATCTGCAGGCCGAAGGGCTCGCTGAACTCCTTGACGATGTAATCCACGCCGAAGATGGCATCACGATAGGCAATGTCGGCACGCTCCTTGTCGTTGCGCATCTTCTTGCCCCACATATACTGCATGAGGTCGTAGGCAAAGGCCGTGCTGAGGGTGTCGGGAGGCCCAGGGCACCATTTAGTCATGTCGGGCATCTCCTTGGAGGTGAAATACGGGTCTGCAGGTGTACTCTGTGCCGAGGCACTTACGGTGGCCGTCATCATCACGGCGAGGATCATCATTTTTTTCATATTACTTGCTGTCGGCCTCTGCCTGCTTGGTCTTAGGATCGTCAGCACCGTAGAGGTTGTAGTAAGCGTTGTAGCGGTTGTAACCCCAGTTGCTCTGCAGACGGTCGGGATCGAGCTCCTTAGCCTTGTCGTAATACTTGATGGCTTCCTCGTAGAGGGCCTTCTTCTTGGCGGCATCCTCGATCTCCTGTGCCTGTACGCTCAGAGCGGTACCAGCATAGGTCTGGATCACGGCGTTGTCGGCCTTCAGTTCAGCAGCGCGCTTCAGGCACTTAGCAGCCTCGGCGGGATTGGTCTGGAGGAGTCCGAGACCCTTGTCAGCGAGGGCAACGAAGTTGTCGGGATTAGCAGCGAGAGCGTCGTCGAGGATCTTGTTGGCAGCGTCTTTCTCACCCATAGCCTGCAGGGTGTTGTAGAGCTTCTCCATCACGCCGTCAGTCTTGTGCTCAGCATAGAGGTCCTTCAGCTTGTTGCAGTAGTTCACAGAGTCTTCCTTGGTCTTCAGGCCGTCGCCGAGGATTTCGAGCTTCAGGTTGAGGCAGCCCTCATACTCCTGAGGATCCTTCATAGCGATGTCACAGAGCTCGAGGGCCTTCTGCATATCCTTGTCCTGATAGGCAAATACAGCGGCGAAGCGAGCTACCTGTCCGAAGAAGGGCTTCTGAGCCTCGCGGTCGCAGTCCTTGAAGAGAGGAGCACTGTCGCTCTCTACGAAGAGCTGCCAGTATTTACGGCCTGTGGCGTTGTCCTGAGCCTGAACAGCGGTCTGTCCAGCGTTGACGAGCTGGTTACGCGGAGCAGTCCAGAGGCGCTGAGCGTTCTTGCTGTCGAACTTAGGCTTGATCTTACCCTTCTCGTTGGGGAGCTGGTCGTACTTGTCGCACTCGATACCTGCGCAGACTGCATTGTAAGCAGCCTCAGACATAGCGGCCTCGTCGACGGGCTTCTCTTCCTTACCCATCTGCTTGGCGAGCTGATTCTCAGTCTGGATCGTGCTCTGCTCATTGAATTTCTCCATAGCCAGATCGACGAGCTTGTTGTAGGCAGCAGCCTTCTCCTGGTCGTTGGCGAGCTGAGAGAGAGTGGTCTTCACGAGGTTTTCGGCCTCGGCATAAGACTTTGACTTGAGGATTGCCTTCAGGGCGTCACTGTCACCGGCAAATGCGGTAGCGCTGGCTACCATCATCATTGCCATCATCATTAATTTTTTCATAAGCCTGTAATTTGGTTAGAAATAAAATTTGTTTTGTTGATTATTCTTTGTTATTGTTCTCTTCGGTTTCAATCTGCGGGGTATCGATAGCTGTGTCGTTCAGCTCCTCATCGACGATCTCTGCCTCTTCGATGTCTTCTTCCTCAGCCTGAGAGTGCATCACCTTGCAGACGCTGGCGATGGTGTCATTCTTCTTCGTGAGGTTGATGAGACGTACTCCCTGGGTGGCGCGGCCCATGACACGGACATCGGCTACCTTCAGGCGAATCAGCACACCCGACTTGTTGATGATCATCAGGTCGTTCTCGTCGGTAACTACCTTGATGGCTACCAGACGGCCTGTCTTCTCGGTGATGGCGAGGGTCTTCACACCCTTGGCACCACGGGCTGTCTTACGATAGTCCTCTACCTCGGAGCGCTTGCCGTAGCCGTTCTCGGAGACTACCATGATGGTCTCTGTCTGCGGATCGTTGACGCAAACCATACCTACGACCTCATCGTCGCCGCCATCGAGGCGCATGCCGATGACACCCGTAGAGACGCGGCCCATCGTGCGTACATCATTCTCATCGAAGCGCACGGCACGTCCGTTGCGGTTGGCGAGCAGCAGCTCGTTGTGGCCATTGGTGAGGCGTACGCCTACCACATGGTCGCCCTCGTTGATATTGATGGCAATCACACCGTTGGCACGTGGACGTGAGTAAGCCTCCAGGCAGGTCTTCTTGATGATACCCTGCTTCGTGGCGAAGACCACAAAGTGGGAGTTGAGGAACTCGGTATCGTTGAAGTTCTTGATGCGCAGTACGGCGTTGATGGCGTCGTCGGGCTCGATGTTGAGCATATTCTGGATAGCGCGGCCCTTGGCGTTCTTGTCGCCCTCGGGGATCTCGTAGCACTTCTGCCAGTAGCAGCGTCCCTTCTGGGTGAAGAAGAGCAGCGTGTTGTGCATCGTGGCAGGATAGATATATTCTGTGAAGTCGTTGTCGCGATGACGGGCAGCCTTGGAACCCATGCCGCCACGACCCTGCTCGTGGAACTCGCTGAGCGGCGTGCGCTTGATGTATCCCATGTGGGAGATGGTGATGACAACGGGATCGTCGGGATAGAAGTCCTCGGCATTGAACTCGTGGTCGAAGGGGATGATCTCCGTGCGACGCTCGTCGCCGTACTTCTCCTTCACCTCGAGCAGATCGTCCTTCATCACCTGCTTGCAGCGCTCGGGGTTGTCGAGGATCTCCTGCAAGTCTGCGATGAGCTTCATGAGGTCGTCGTACTCCTGGTGGAGCTGATCGACGCGCAGGCCTGTGAGCTGCGAGAGGCGCATATCGACGATAGCCTTTGACTGGAGTTCGTCGAGTTCGAAGCGTACTTCGAGGTTGCGCTGAGCGTCGGTAGGTGTCTTACTGTTACGGATGATACGAACCACCTCGTCGATATTGTTGACGGCGATGATCAAACCCTCGAGGATGTGGGCACGCTCCTGAGCCTTGCGCAGGTCGTACTGGGTGCGGCGAATCGTAACATCGTGACGATGCTCGACGAAATACTTGACGCACTCCTTGAGCGAAAGCAGGCGGGGACGGCCCTTCACCAGAGCGATGTTATTCACTGAGAATGAGCTCTGTAAGGCTGTCATCTTAAAGAGCTTGTTGAGCAGCACGTTGGCATTGGCGTCGCGCTTCACATCGACGACGATACGCATGCCCTGACGGCCTGACTCATCGTTGACGTTGGACACGCCCTCAATCTTATGCTGATTGGCGAGGTCGGCGATATAAGCCACCAGGTCGGCCTTGTTGACACCATAAGGAATCTCTGTGACGACAATCTTATCGTGGGTGTCGCCGCTCTCAATCTCAGCCTTGGCACGCATCACGATACGGCCACGACCTGTCTCGTAGGCATCCTTCACACCCTGCAGACCATAGATATAAGCACCTGTCGGGAAGTCAGGACCTGGGATGTACTGCATCAGTCCCTCAGTGTCGATATCGGGGTTGTCGATATAGGCGCAGCAGCCGTCGATCACCTCTCCGAGGTTGTGTGTCGGCATGTTGGTAGCCATACCTACGGCGATACCGTTACCACCATTGACGAGCAGGTTAGGTACCTTCGTCGGCATGACGGTAGGCTCCTGCAGCGAGTCGTCGAAGTTGTTCATCATATCGACGGTCTCTTTGTCGAGATCGTCCATGATGTGCTCACCCATCTTCGAGAGGCGGCACTCAGTGTAACGCATGGCAGCGGGAGAGTCGCCATCGACGGAGCCGAAGTTACCCTGGCCGTCGACGAGCGTGTAGCGCATGTTCCAGTCCTGGGCCATACGCACGAGGGCACCATATACGGAAGAGTCGCCGTGCGGGTGGTATTTACCGAGTACTTCACCTACCACGCGCGCACATTTCTTATAAGGTTGTGTCGATACGTTGTTGATGTTCATCATACCGTAGAGAATACGGCGGTGTACGGGTTTGAATCCGTCGCGGACATCGGGAAGGGCACGAGCTACGATGACTGACATGGAGTAGTCGATGTAGCTGGACTTCATTTCCTCCTCAATGTTGATTTTGATAATTCTGTCGTTGTCGAATGTCTGATCCATTAAAAAAAGTATTTTTGAATATTTATTTTACTCGTCTATTTTGGTGCCAAATCGCGTTTAAGGCACTTTTTAGGCCCGCTGACGCGTTTTTAACCGTGCAAAGGTAGTCATTTTTTCATAAAGAACCAAACCTTTTAAGCTATTTTAAAAGGATTATTCATTTTCTTTCTGTCATCAGAAAGAAAACCGAACCAAAAGAAAGAGTGCGAAAACGTCCTGAGCTCGGAGGCCGCAAGTCCGATTTTCGTAATCATTCGATGAACTCGCTTCGCTCAAACAGCATCTCATGTCGATTTGCTTGTCTCGCATTGCGATACAAGAATCGAAGAAGATTCCGAAAATAGTACATGCTCTAAAGACCTCCTCGTGCGGAATGTTTTCGAGAATTTGTTCGAGATTTGATTGCGTCAGCCGATAAAAACCATCCCGACCCTTTGATGGGTTGGGGATGTTGGTGACTCGGCAGGGTGACACCCTGCTAAATCAACTACATATAAGGTCTGTAGGGCAGCGCCCTGCAAAAAAAAAATCCGATATGGCACGATGTTTGCAAGAAAAGTTGTATCTTTGCAATGTGAAACGAGTAAAAGAAAGGAATTAGATAGTAATATGACTAGCCAGTTTTCACCAAGAGTATCGGAGATCCTCGCCTTTTCGCGTGAGGAAGCCGCACGTCTGGCCAGCCGTTCGGTAGGTCCGGAACACCTGCTGCTGGGTATGCTCAGAAACAGCGAAGGACCCGTCATAGACCTGTTCCACAGACTGAACGTGAACCTGCAGTCGGTAAAAACCGAGCTGGAGCAGCGCGTCAGGGAAGACGAGATCGGCATGCCTATCCACACGACAGACCTCGTGCTGAACGAAAAGGCCAGCAATATACTGAAACTTGCCGTGCTGGAGGCGCGTATCCAGCGTACCACCAAGGTGGATGAGCAACACCTCTTGCTCGCCATCCTGCACGATGCCGTGAACAACGGCGCCAAACAAGTATTAGAACTGAACAACATGAATTACGAAGACGCTATGGCGATGCTGTTTGCCCAGAAGAACAACAGCGTCACCAACAATATCGACCTGCCCGACGAAGAGGAGGACGAATTCGAAGACACCACATCGGCCAGCGCCAATGCGTCCAAGGCGGGTGCTCCTACTACCACGCAGAAGAAGCCTGCCTCGAAGACGCCCGTGCTCGACACCTTCGGCACCGACCTCACACAGGTTGCCGCTGAGGGTAAGCTCGACCCCTGCGTGGGCCGTGAGCGAGAGATACAGCGCATCATCGAGATACTGGGCCGCAGAAAGAAGAACAATCCCATCCTCATCGGAGAACCGGGTGTGGGCAAGAGTGCCATCGTCGAAGGACTGGCACAGCTGATCGTGAAGCATCACACCTCGCCGATGCTCTTCGGGAAGCGCATCTATACGCTCGATATGACGGGCGTCGTCGCTGGTACGAAGTACAGAGGACAGTTTGAGGAGCGCCTGAAGGCCCTGATGAAGGAGTTGGAGACGAATCCCGACGTAATCGTCTTCATCGATGAGATACACACCATCATCGGTGCGGGTTCCACACCTGGTTCGATGGATGCAGCCAACATCATGAAGCCTGCACTGGCGCGCGGTACCATACAGTGCATCGGCGCTACGACACTCGACGAGTATCGTAACTCCATCGAGAAAGACGGTGCGCTGGAGCGTCGTTTCCAGAAGGTTCAGGTGGAGCCTACCACCAACGAGGAGACGCTGCAGATACTGCATAACATCAAGGACCGCTACGAACAGCACCATCACGTCACCTATACGGATGCCGCTCTGGCAGCATGTGTCAAATTGACAGCCCGCTATGTGACAGACCGCTTCATGCCCGATAAGGCCATCGACGCTCTCGACGAGACGGGTTCTCGCGTACATCTTTCTAATGCGCAGATACCGCCAGAGATCACGGAGAAGGAAAAGGAAATCGAACACGTGAAGGAGAAGAAGCAGTGGGCTGTGAAGAACCAGAACTACGAACTGGCAGCAGGCTATCGCGACCGCCAGTTGAAACTGGAACAGGAGCTGCAGGCGCTGAACGAGCGCTGGACTTCGGGTGAAGGTGAGGAGCGCCAGATAGTGGATGCCGAACAGGTGGCCGATGTCGTCTCGATGATGACGGGTGTGCCTGCCCAGCGGATGGCAGAACAGGAGGGTGTCCGCCTGAAGGGAATGGCTCAGGAGCTGAAGGGTGCCGTCATCGCACAAGACAAGGCCATCGACAAGATGGTGAAGGCTATTCAGCGCAATCGCGTCGGACTGAAAGACCCCAATCACCCCATCGGCGTGTTCATGTTCCTGGGACCTACGGGTGTCGGCAAGACTTATCTGGCCAAGAAACTCGCTGAGTTTATGTTTGGCAGCAGCGACGCGCTGATTCGTATCGACATGAGTGAATATACGGAAAGCTTCAACACTTCGCGCCTGATTGGTGCGCCTCCGGGCTATGTGGGTTATGAGGAAGGTGGACAGCTGACGGAGCGCGTCAGACGTCATCCCTACTCTATCGTGCTGCTCGACGAGATCGAGAAGGCTCACGGCAATGTGTTCAACCTCTTGCTGCAGGTGCTCGATGAAGGTCGTCTGACAGACGGAAACGGGCGTTTCGTGGATTTCCGTAATACGGTGATTATCATGACCTCGAATGCTGGTACGCGCCAGCTGAAGGACTTCGGGCGCGGTGTAGGCTTTGGCGCCTCAGGCAACACAGGACTGATGCTCAACGAACAGGATAAGGAGCACGCACGTTCCATCGTGCAGAAGGCGCTGTCGAAGCAGTTCTCTCCAGAGTTCCTGAACCGTCTGGACGAGATCATCACCTTCGATCAGCTCGACCTCGACGCCATCAAGCAGATCATCGACATCGAACTGAAGGGACTCTATCAGCGCATCGAGCAGATAGGCTACCACGTGGACCTCTCCGACGAGGCGAAAGCCTTTGTCGCCACCAAGGGCTATGACGTGCAATTCGGTGCCCGCCCGCTGAAGCGCGCCATACAAAATTATATCGAGGATGGTATCAGCGACCTCATCGTCAATGGCAACTTGCCACTGGGAGCGACGATACACATCACGAAGATGGAAGACAAAGAGGAGTTAGCATTCAGCTAACCCCTCTTTTTTTATGTCTGTTTCAGAAGAAATCATCATCAGAGACTCTCACACTCCTTGAGCCAGAGCGCACTGGAGGCATCACTCGGCATGCGCCAGTCGCCTCGGGGCGAGAGACTCACGCTACCCACCTTCGGCCCGTCAGGCAGACAGCTGCGCTTGAACTGCTGATTGAAGAAACGGCGACAGAATGTCGTGAGCCACTTCTTGATGACCTCGTCGGTATAGGTCTCGCCGAAGGCACGCTGTGCCAGCAGGAAGATCTTGCGCGGACTGAAGCCGTAGCGCAGGAAGTAGTAGATGAAGAAGTCGTGGAGCTCATAGGGACCAACGAGATCTTCAGTCTTCTGCTTGATATTACCTTTTTCGTCGGCAGGCGTCAGCTCTGGTGATATCGGGGTATCTACGACGTCGAGCAGGATATCTGCCACCTTTACACCATTTCCACCTTTCTGACGCTGTTCGCCAGCCACATAACTGACCAAGTAGCGTATCAGCGTCTTGGGCACGCCAGCATTCACACCGTACATCGACATATGGTCACCATTATAGGTAGCCCAGCCCAGAGCAAGTTCTGAGAGGTCGCCCGTACCGATGACGATAGCGTTCTCCTTGTTAGCCACATCCATCAGGATCTGCGTGCGCTCACGGGCCTGCGAGTTCTCATAGGTCACATCGTGGATCTTTGCATTCTGTCCGATATCCTCGAAATGCTGTGTGACGGCTTTCGCGATACTGATCTCGCGGACGGTGACGCCCAGTGTCTCCATCAGTTTCAGGGCATTATTGTAAGTACGGTCTGTTGTTCCGAAACCAGGCATCGTGATGCCGATGATACCCTTGCGGTCGAGTCCGAGTTTGTCGAAGGTCTTCACGGTGACAAGCAGGGCCAATGTAGAATCGAGGCCGCCGCTGATGCCGATCACGACCTTCTGGGCATTGATATGATAGAGACGTTTGCCGAGACCTGCTACCTGGATGCTGAGTATCTCCTCACAAGCATCGTGCATATTCTCGGCCTTCGGGATAAACGGATGGGGATCGACGGCACGCTCCAACTCGAAATCGCGCTGGGCAGCAGCCTTGCAGGTAATCTCCTGGGCATGGGAGTGGCGCTGGGCATTGACGAATGTCGTATTCTCACGACGCTGCGTGCGCAGACGCTCCACATCCACCTGACACATCTGGATCTGAGGCTGGAAGCTGAAGCGCTCGCCCTCTGCCAACAGATGTCCGTTCTCGAAGATCATCGCGTTGCCGCCATAGACCACATCCTGTGTCGATTCGCCGAAACCGCTGCTGGCATAGACGTAGGCACTGATGGTGCGTGCACTCTGCTGAGAGAGCAGCCCTTTCAGATAGGCATGCTTGCCGATGAGCTCGTCGCTGGCAGAGAGGTTGAAGATGATGTCGGCACCCGCCAAAGCGAGGTTGTTGCTGGGCGGTATCGGAGCCCAGACGTCTTCGCATATCTCCACACCGAACTTCACGCCGTCGGCTGTCACAAACAATTTGGGGTCGGCGCTGATATCGACGAGTCCGCCAGCAAAGTAGAATGACGAAGGATTCAGGTCCTGTGCAGAAGCAAACCAGCGCTTCTCGTAGAATTCCGCATAGTTGGGTAGATAGGTCTTGGCGATGATGCCCAACAACTGTCCGCCCTGAATGACGGCTGCGCAGTTGTAGAGCAGACCGTTGACGATGACAGGCAGTCCGACGATAGAGATGACGTCGAGCTTACGCGTAAAGTCGAGCAGTGCGATGACGGCACTCTCCGCACGGTCTAGCAGAAGCTGTTCCTTGAAGAGATCCTGGCAGGTGTAGCCGGTGATGCAGAGTTCTGGGAACACCAGCACTTCGACGCCTCGTCCCTCGGCCTGCGCTATCAGGCTCTCTATCTGCTGAATATTATATTCCACATCGGCAACTTTCACAGCCGGAACGGCTGCTGCCACCTTAATAAATCCGTGTTTCATACGTTAATTTTAATGATACGGCTGCAAAGTTACAAAAAGTGAGGGAAAAACCAAACTTTTTCATGATTTTTCCCTCATTTGTCACAGATTTTTCTACTTACATCGGTCGTACCACTCTTTCAGGACACCTCTGGGCGTACCCTTTGCGACGAGTGCATCGAGCACCTCGCGCGCCTCTTTACGACGCTCCATCCTGATCAGCACATCGACCTTCGACACCGCAAGAGAAGCATCGCTGGGATGCAGACGGATGGCCTCGTCCCAGTCGTAAAGGGCGACGTCGTATTGTCTGAGTTCGGTCTCGTAGGCCGCTCTCGCCGCATAGGCTTGCGCACTGTCTGGGAAGAGTTGCACGATACGGTTCAGCTCGTCCATCGTGTCAGTCTTGCGCTCCATCTTCTGCAGCACATGAGCCAAACCCAGATGGGCTTCCAGATGTTGTGGCTGGATGGTCAGAAACGCCTCGTAGTCTGCCTTCGCCAGATCGTAGTGATGCTGTTTGCCGTAACAGTAGGCCCTGAAGTAGAGCGCTGCGAGGTTACGGCTGTCGATACGGAGCACGCGCCCATATTCCTCGAGGGCATAGTCCCACTGCATCAGGTTGATATTGGCTTCTGCCTTCCTGAGCCGCAGGTCGATACTGTTGGGGTGGAGCCTTATCTGCTCCATCAGCACCGATACGGAGTCGCGCCACTGCTGAGGTGTCTGTGCGCTGGCGCAAAGACTCCCCATCAGCAGGCTTATCAGAATCAGTTTCCTATGCATTCTTGATGTAGTTCACAATCCACTCTCCTACTTCCTTCGTGCCGTACTTCGCGCCACCTTCGACCTGGATTTCTGGTGTACGGACATTGGCATCGAGCGAAGCAGTGACAGCCTCACGCACAAGGGCACCTTCCTTGTTGAGTCCGAAGTGCTCGAGCAGCATGGCGGCAGAAAGAATCTGCGCCAGCGGGTTGGCGATGTTCTTTCCTGCTGCCTGAGGCCAGGAGCCGTGTACGGGCTCAAAAAGTGGTGTGTGCTCACCCAGTGATGAAGAGGGCTGGAGTCCCATCGATCCCGTGATACAGGAGGTCTCGTCGGTGAGGATGTCGCCGAAGGTGTTCTCCGTCACGATGACATCGAAGAAACGGGGTTCTGTCAAGACACGCATCGAGGCATTGTCGATGAACATATAGTCCGTCTTCACCTCAGGATACTGGGGTTCCATCTCCTTGGCAATCTGTCGCCACAGACGACTCGAAGCCAGCACGTTGGCCTTATCGACGACGGTCAGATGCTTTCTGCGTGTCATCGCCATCTCGAAGGCCACCTTCAGGATGCGCTCAATCTCAGGACGCGTGTAGATATCGGTGTCGTAGGCCTTGTCGTTGTCCTGATACTTCTCGCCGAAATACATACCACCCGTCAGCTCACGGATCACGACGAAGTCGGCACCACGCAACAGTTCATCTTTCAGCGGTGACTTGTGGATCAGACAGTCGAAGGTAGCCACAGGGCGCACATTGGCAAAGAGACCGAGTTTCTTACGCATCGCCAGCAGCCCCGTCTCAGGACGGATCTTCGCCGTGGGATTATTGTCGAAACGCAGGTCGCCGACAGCAGCGAAGAGCACGGCGTCGGCCTTCATACACACCTCGTGGGTGCTCTCAGGATAAGGGTCGCCCACAGCGTCGATGGCGTGCGCACCACAGATAGCCTCTTCGTATTCAAACTTGTGTCCGCACTTCTCAGCCACAGCGTCGAGCACAGCTACACCTTGTTTCATAATCTCGGGACCAATACCATCGCCCGCGAGAATCGCAATCTTTAAGTTCATAACTCGTTCGTATTTTCGTTTTCAAATATGTTCAACATCTTAAATGTAGCCTTGATAGCGGCTTCGGTCTGGTCTGCGTCAAGGCCTCGCGTACGCAGTATCTTGCCGTTGTCGTTCCAGGTGATCACCGTCTGTACCAATGCATCGGTACGTCCGCCTGGGGGAATCGTCACCGCATAGTTCTGCAGGATGGGGAACGTGCGTCCCAGATACTTCTTGTAGATATAGCGCAGCGACTTCACGAAGGCGTCATACTGTCCGTCACCCGTCGCACTGGCCTCGTAGGCCTGCCCGTTGATCTCGACCTTGATGTTCGCACCCGGCTTCAGACCGTAGGCTGTCGATACGACATAGCTCAGCAGCTTCACCTTGTCTTCTGGCGCATCATGCTTCAGCACGTCGCTGACGATGAAGGGCAGATCCTCCTGGGTTACGATTTCCTTCTTATCGCCCAGTTCCGTGATACGCTGTGTCACCTTGCGTGTCTGCTCTGGTGTCAGTTCGAGTCCGAGTTCCTCGAGGTTCTTGGCGATATTGGCCTTACCGCTGTTCTTGCCGAGGGCATATTCACGGCGTCGGCCGAAGCGCTCTGGCACGAGTTCGTTCTGGTAGAGTCCGTTTTTCTTGTCACCATCGGCATGCACGCCTGCGACCTGGGTGAAGACATTGTCGCCGATGATAGGCTGATTAGGTGCGATGGCGATGCCGCTATAACTCTCCACGAGGCGTGAGATATCGTTGAGCTTGTTCTCATTGATGTTCGTCTTGGCGTGGAACTGGTCCTTGAGGATCACCTGCACACTGGAGAGTGGCGCATTGCCGCAGCGCTCCCCCAGCCCATTCACAGTGACGTGGATGCCCTTCGCACCACTGAGCACAGCCGCCAGCGAGTTCGACACTGCCAGGTCGTAGTCGTTGTGGGCGTGGAAGTCGAAGTGGGCGTCGGGATAACGCTTGATCATCTTGCGGAAGTACTCGATACACTGCAGGGGATTCATGATGCCCAGCGTGTCGGGCAACATAAAGCGACGGATGCCGATGTCACAGAGTGCGTCCATCAGCTGATAGACATACAGCGGCGAGTCCTTCATGCCGTTCGACCAGTCTTCGAGATAGAGGTTCACGGAGAGACCTTTCTTACGGGCATATTTCACCTCACGGATGATGTCGTCGATATGTTCCTCAGGGGTCTTTTGCAACTGTCCCATACAATGGCGCAACGAGCCTTTCGCCAGGAGGTTGATGGCCTTCGCGCCACAGCCTGCCACCCAGTCGACACTCTGTCCGCCATCCACGAATCCGAGGATCTCCACACGGTCGAGTTTGTCGATCTTCTCTGCGTAGCGGCAGATCATGCCGACGGCCTCCTTCTCCCCTTCCGAGACACGTGCCGACGCCACCTCGATGCGGTCCACATTGAGGTCGCTCAGCAGCATGCGGGCGATGACGAGCTTCTCGTGCGGCAGGAAACTCACACCGTTGGTCTGCTCACCGTCGCGCAGCGTGGAGTCCATGATTTCCACAAACGGACGGATGCCCTTGTATTGTCCTACTTGTTCTGCTGTTCCCATTGTTCTGTCTTGTTTTGGTTCTCCACGAGGAAGTCGATATCGTCGAAGCCGTTCATCAGACAGTGCTTCTTATAGCCGTTGATATCGAAGTGCTCACTGCGCCCTGTGGCCTTGTTGGTGACCTTCTGCTGGGGCAGATCGACTTCCACCTCTGTCTTCGGATTCTGTCGGATGCTGTCGAAGAGCTCTGCCAGGAAGGCCTCACTGACTACCACTGGTAGCACGAAGTTGTTGAGTTCGTTGTTCTTGTGGATATCCGCGAAGAACGAACTGATCACCACGCGGAAGCCGTAGCCTGCGATAGCCCAGGCAGCATGTTCGCGCGAGGAACCGCTGCCGAAGTTCTTACCTGCCACGAGGATGCATCCGCTGTAGGTGGGATCGTTCAGCACGAAGTCCTTATTCACGCTGCCGTCACTGTTGTAGCGCCAGTCGCGGAACAGGTTGTCGCCAAAGAATTTCTCTTCGCGAGTCGTGGCCTTCAGGAAACGGGCGGGGATGATTTGGTCTGTGTCCACATTCTCCAAAGGAAGGGGCACACAAGTGGATGTTATAACGTCGAATTTCTGTTTCATATCTTTTTTCTCTGAGTCTCCGAGTCTCTGTGTTTAGATTAATTCTCTTGGATCTGTGATAACCCCCGTGACAGCTGCGGCGGCAGCCACTAACGGCGAGGCCAGGATGGTGCGCGCACCAGGACCCTGACGGCCTTCGAAATTACGGTTAGAGGTAGATACGCTGAGCTTCCCGGCAGGAATCTTGTCGTCGTTCATCGCCAGACAAGCCGAACAACCTGGCTGTCTGATCTCGAAGCCTGCGGCCTGCAGCACCTTGTCGAGACCTTCTTCGCGAATCTGCTGATCGACGGCCCATGAACCCGGTACCAGCCAGGCGATGACGTTATCTGCCTTCTGACGTCCCTTCACGATCGAGGCAAAAGCCCTGAAGTCTTCGATACGGCCATTGGTACAGGCACCCAGGAACACGTAGTCCACCTTCGTTCCCAGCAGCTTCTGCCCGGGCTTGAATCCCATATAGCGCAGCGCCTTGTCGAAGTTTGCGTCACCCGCCGTCGGGAGGCTCTCCGTAATCCCAATTCCCATGCCGGGATTGGTTCCATAAGTGATTCGGGGTTCGATATCTTCTGCACTGAATATCAAGTCCTTATCAAACACGGCGTCGTCTCCGCTACGCAGGGTTTTCCAGTAGGCAACGGCCTGGTCCCACGCTTCACCCTTGGGGGCAAACTCACGACCTTTCAGATAGTCGAAAGTCTTCTCATCGGGTGCGATGAAACCACCTCTGGCACCCATCTCTATCGAGAGGTTACAGAGCGTCAGGCGTCCCTCCATCGAGAGGTCGCGCACCACGTCGCCCGCATACTCCACGAAGTAGCCTGTAGCCCCTGAGGTCGTCAGCTGTGCCATCAGATAGAGGGCCACATCCTTCGCTGTCACACCCTTCTTCAACTGTCCGTTGATGCTGATGCGCATCGACTTCGGCTTCTGTTGCAGGATGCACTGCGAGGCCATCACCATCTCCACCTCCGAGGTGCCGATGCCGAAGGCCACAGCGCCCATCGCCCCGTGCGTCGAGGTGTGGGAGTCGCCGCAGACGATGGTCATACCCGGCAGCGAGAGTCCCTTCTCGGGGCCTACCACGTGGATGATACCGTTGTTCTTGTCCATCATGCCGTAGTGCGTCAGTCCGAACTCTGCGGCATTCTTTGCCAACGTATCCACCTGTTTCTTCGATACGGGGTCCTCGATGGGTTTGTCCTGATCGTGCGTGGGGGTATTATGGTCTGGCATGCAGTAGATCTGCTGCGGACGGAAACATTTCAGACCTCTCTCTCGCAGACCGTCGAAAGCCTGCGGTGATGTCACCTCGTGACAATACAGACGGTCGATATATAATTGTGTGGGACCGTCTTCCACTTGCTGTACGACGTGCTTGTCCCATATTTTATCAAACAGTGTATTCATAATAATCTCCGAGTCTCAGTGTTCTTAATTACTTTCCTTGAATTTATTGATACAGTCAATATAAGCCTCTACCGAAGCCGTCACGATGTCCGTATTGGCACCGAAGCCGTAATAGAGCGAACCGTCGTACTCCACCTGCATGTGTACCTTACCCACATCGTCCGAACCCTTCGAGATGGCCTGGATGGTAAACTCCTTCAGCGTCATCTGCTTCATGATGATCTTCTTCAGCGCCTTGATGGCAGCATCGACAGGACCGTTGCCTGAGGCGGCAGCCTCGAATTTCTGATGGGCGATGTCGAGTCCGATCGAGGCGACACTCTTCACGCCCTTGCCCGTCGTCACCTGCAGGAAGTCGAGTTTCACGGCGTGTGCGTCGGCGGTGTCAGCACCAGCGAGCATCAGCACGTCGGCATCGTTCACCTCCTTTTTCTGATCAGCCAGCACGAGGAATTTCTCATACACCTTGTCGAGCTTCTCCTCCTCGAGGTCCACGCCGTTCACGTGCAGACGGTGCTTCAGGGCAGCTCTGCCCGAGCGGGCTGTCAGCACGATGGAGTTATCGTCGATACCCACGTCCTTGGGATCCATGATCTCATAGGTATGTACATTCTTCAGCACACCGTCCTGATGGATGCCGCTGGAGTGTGCAAAAGCGTTGCGCCCGACGATGGCCTTGTTGGGCTGCACGGGCATATTCATCAGACTCGACACCATGCGGCTCGTCGGATAGATCTTCGTGGTGTTGATGTTCGTATCGATACCCAGTCCTTTGTGGCACTTCAGGATCATCGCAATCTCTTCGAGCGAGGTGTTTCCTGCCCGTTCACCGATACCGTTGATGGTCACCTCCACCTGGCGCGCACCAGCCATCACTCCGTTGAAAGTGTTGGCCGTAGCCATTCCCAAATCGTTGTGACAATGAGTAGAGATGATGGCGCGATCGATGCCATCGACATGCTCCTTCAGATACTTGATCTTATCATAGTACTCCTGTGGCAGACAGTAGCCCGTCGTGTCGGGGATGTTCACCACCGTAGCACCAGCCTTGATCACGGCCTCCACCACCTGGGCGAGATACTCATTGTCGGTACGTCCTGCGTCCTCACAGTAGAACTCCACGTCGTCCACATAGCGCTTGGCATACTTCGTGGCAGCCACAGCCCGTTCGAGGATTTCCTCGCGGGTGGAGTTGAATTTGTACTTGATGTGCTCGTCGCTGGTGCCGATACCCGTGTGGATACGCTTGTGCTTGGCATACTTCAGCGCCTCGAAGGCAACGTCGATATCTTTCTCCACAGCACGCGTCAGCGCACAGATGACGGGCCATGTGACAGCCTTTGAGATTTCAATCACACTGTTGAAGTCGCCAGGACTCGAAATGGGGAACCCTGCTTCGATCACGTCCACGCCGAGCTGCTCCAAGGCTTTGGCCACCTGGATCTTCTCGACGGTGTTCAACTGGCATCCTGGCACTTGTTCACCGTCGCGGAGCGTCGTGTCGAAAATAAACAATCTTTCGCTCATCTTTGTTCAATCTTTATGTTAATTCTACTTCGTTATCTTCTGTTTCACATTCCAAGAAAAAAGCCTTTCACACTCGGAAGTGAGAAAGGCTCTATCTTGATTTTCAATTGCACTTGTCAACTGTCAACTTACTTACACCTTGTCACTTCCGACCGCTCCCTGCAGTCGAATAATAATAAGGCCGTTAAGTAGGTTCTGATGTCTCATTTTATCTGTTTCTTTTTGAAATCGGCGACAAAAGTAAACAAATTATTTGTAACAGACAAATTTTTCGTCACTTTTTTGCACGATTCACTTACATTTTATCACTTTTTTCACTTTCTGTTCGCCATTTGATAGATGGCCGTCATGTCCTCGGCCTTCAGCACCTCCATCGCGCCGATGGTGATCTTTCCGCCCCGGCTGCACTTGTCTACCAGCTTCTGGATCTCCTCTTCGGTGGCCTCGCGCCCTATCAGTTCTGGGATATTGGTAGGCATGCCGATCTCGTGGAAGAAGTTCTCCAGATTCCTCACACCCGCCATTGCCGTAGCCAGCGGTTTTTCGATATGGTCCTTGGGCACACCCATCACCTCGGTGGCAAACTTCACGAAACGGTCCATATGACGGTTCATCACGTAGCGCGCCCAGGAACCCCAGATGGCAGCCAGACCAGCACCGTGGGTCACGCCGAAGAGTCCCGACAGCTCGTGCTCCAGCTTATGGCAGGCGAAGTCCTTCTCCGTGCCGCACTCCGTCAGGTCGTTGTGCGATAGCGAGCCTGCCCACATGATAGCCGCCCTGCTGGTATAGTCGTCCGACTTGGCCAGCACGGCCTTCGTCGCTTTCATCACGGTGCGCAGCAGCGCCTCGGCGATGGCGTCTGTCAGCATCGCGTCCTCGTATTTCGAGAAGTAGCGCTCCATCGTGTGCATCATGATGTCGGTGGCTCCCGCTGCAGTCTGGAATGGCGGCAACGTATAGGTGCGCTCTGGATTCATGATGGCAAACTTACAGCGGCAGAGGTCACTGTTCACACCGCGCTTCAGCATGCCGTCCTCATTGGTGATTACACAGCTCGACGACATCTCACTGCCTGCAGCCGGTATCGTCAGCACCACGCCGATGGGCAGACACGACTGCGGCACAGCCTTCCCGTCCCAGAAGTCCCACACGTCGCCATCATAGCCCACACCGTAGCCAATAGCTTTCGAAGAGTCGATGACCGACCCACCTCCTACGGCCAGGATAAAGTCAACCTTCTCCTTCTGGCACAGGTCGATACCCTCCTTCACCAGCGACAACACCGGATTGGGCACCACACCGCCGAGCTCGACATAGGCGATACCAGCATCGTCGAGCATCGTGAACACCTTGTCCAACAGTCCTGAACGCTTCGCACTGCCGCCACCGTAGTGCACCAGCACCCTCTTGCCGCCATACTGCTGAATCAACTGCGGAAGCTTCTCTTCCGACTCCTTTCCGAACACGATACGCGTCGGTGCATAGTAGGTAAAGTCTTTCATCATCTCTTTATTATATTAATAATGTGGAGGCAAAGATAAGCAAAATCTCTGAATCTTCCAAATTTATCGCTTTTTTATCACACTTTTCTCCTAAACAATGGCGCGAATTGGGAAAAAAGCACTACCTTTGCCGAAGATTATGAAGAAGACGCTTTTATTGATGATATCCGCGATGGGCGCACTGATGGGCGTAGGTCACCTCGTAGGCACACCTGCGCACGCCGGCATGCGCCTTTCCGAGTCGTTGGCAGCCACCGCGCCCCTACCAGACACCATCCGGATCTCCGACCCCAACATATTAGAAGAACTCAAGTACTATTTCGACCGCCACAACGTGCAGGATGAGGGCTACGAGATGGTGGTGGCCTTTGCCGACGGACACCGCATGGCCTCCGAACCCGTCCGTCATTTCCGCGTGAGGAACATTGGCACCTGGAAAGACTACCGCCGCAATGGGGCTTCTGTCGTGCTCGACTCCTTAGGGCGCACCGTCATTGGTCTCTGCCGCGACGACTCACTGGTGACTGGTGTACGTGCCGACAGCATCGGCATCTATATCGGTGACTTCAGCCACACCAAGGCCCACGGACATGGGGCCTACTATGCCGACAACGGCTACCATGAGGGCCACTGGGAGAACGACCGCCGACAGGGTTTCGGCCTCCAGTTGCTCACGCCTTCCGACGACACACCCCGTCTGCGCGTCGGCGAATGGAGCAAGGATAAGTTCCAGGGCGAGCGCATGCGCTACACCACCGAACGTATCTACGGCATCGACATCGCCCGTTATCAGCACGGACGTGGGCGCCGCCCCGTACCCATCCTCTGGGACAAGCTGCGCATCACGAGCATCGGCAAGAAGGGCAGTCACAACGTGCGGGGAACGGCCGACTACCCCGTATCCTTCGTCTATATCAAATCGACGGAAGGCACCTCCGTGCGCAATAAGTTCTATGTCAACGACTACGCCCAGGCCCGCAAGCACGGCATCCGCGCTGGTGCCTACCACTTCTTCTCCGTCAAGAGCAGTGGCGCCGCCCAGGCCAAGCACTTCATCCAGAACACCCTCTTCCGCGAGGGCGACCTGCCACCCGTGCTCGACATCGAACCCACCGACGCCCAGATCCGTTACATGGGCGGTCCCGAGGCGATGTTCTCGCATATCCGTACGTGGCTTCGCGACGTCGAGCGCCGTGCGAAGGTCAAGCCCATCCTCTACGTCAACCAGATGTTCGTCAACAAATACCTCTCCGCCCAGCCCGACCTCAAGCGCGACTACCGCATCTGGATAGCCCGCTACAGCGAATACAAGCCCGACCTCCGACTCACCTACTGGCAGCTCTGCCCCGACGGACGTGTCGCAGGCATCCAGGGCTATGTCGATATCAACGTGTTCAACGGCTACCAGCGCCAGTTCGAAGAGTATCTGGCCGAAGAGACCATCCGGTAGTCCCCCTCATTCGTAACAAAAGCTTTTTCATGATATGTATTTTACAGGAATTACAATTGCGGTGATGACCTTCCTCACAATCGGGATATGGCATCCCATCGTCATCAAGACCGAATACCGCTGGGGCACACGCCCCTGGATCGCCTATCTCCTCGTAGGCCTCTGCTGCATCGCGGGCGCCCTCTTCGTGGAGAATATCTACATGTCGTCGTTCCTCGGCGTCTTCGGCGCATCAGCCCTCTGGGGCATCGGCGAACTCTTCTCACAGAAGAAACGCGTCGAGAAAGGCTGGTTCCCCATGAACCCCAAGCGCAAGCACGAGTATCAGAAGATCGACAAAAACGAAACCCTCTGCCCCGTCCATCACGGGCGCAGCATCTACGCCATCGACGATGAAGACGCTACTGATACTCGTGGGTAAGACCACCGACAAGCACTTCCAGGCAGGCATCGACGACTATGTCGCGCGCATCAGCCACTACATGCCCTTCGAACTCGTCACCATCCCTGAACTCAAGAACACCAAGAGTCTCACCGAGGACCAGCAGAAGACGGCAGAGGGCGAACTCATCATGCGCCAGATACAGGCAGGCGACACCGTCGTGCTGCTCGACGAACACGGTAAGGAGCACCGCAGCATCGAGTTTGCCCGCTGGCTCGAACAGAAGCGCAACACCGCCCGCCGACTCATCTTCGTCATCGGCGGCCCCTACGGCTTCTCTCCCGCTGTCTATGCCCGTGCCAACGAACAACTGTCACTCTCGAAGATGACCTTCTCCCACCAGATGATACGCCTCGTCTTCACCGAACAAGTCTATCGCGCCTGCACCATCATCAAGGGCGAACCCTATCACCACGAATAAACCATAAGAGGAGGATGCATCCATCCCCCTCTTTCTTTCAAACCTCTTTAAGCGCTCGATCCATGCGTGCTATCAAGGACGCAAGAAGCTAATCTTGCGGCGGTTCTGCTGCGAGGGCGGCCTCACCGCGAAGTGCAGCCAGCAGATGTTGCCATGCTGCTCCAATAGCAGTTCATCGAATTCTTTCCCCGTACCATCCGCAATATCCAGCAAGATAGAGGCATAGCGGATCATCTGTTCCTTACCCACGCAGCGGATATCCACCGCGCAGCCCGTCACATGGTTGCTTGTAGGCACACCTCCAGCGAGCTTGTTCACTGCTGGCGAGCGATAGCCAGAGTTAATCACGATACCTTCGACATTCTCCGAGGACTCATAATCCTCCCCAGGCTGCAGACAGTAGAGCGTGTTATAGCTGTAGCGTAGCTCCTCCAGCCACCAGCAGAGCCGCTTCAGGTTCTCAATTACTTCGCGACTCGGAATATTCTTATCCGCCGTCACATGCTTCGTCTTGGTCAACTCCCCGAGCGAAAAATGCTCGGAGAGTTTTGCTTGTTTGTTAATACTTACTTCGTTCATAATATTTAAAGTTTGTTTTTGACTAATGACTAATGACTAATGACTGACTCCATTTTTCTGAACTTCCCATCTTCGAGTTGTTCAATCAGTCCTTGTTTACCCCAGTTCTTCAGCATCTGCTGAACACTGTTAATTGTCACATCGGCACCTTTGATAGCAACAGACTGCTGCATCGCCTGCTCGAAAGTAAACTGATGATCCAGTCGGTGAAAGATAGAATCATTCTTGCCTATTCTTTTTCGTTGGTTGACCTTGCCCGCATAGTCGCGGCTATTAAAGGCATTCTCAATGCGATGACGGAAGAAGTAGAGCGCATTCTCCATCAGCGAGTCGGCTATCACGTCGTAGGTGCCCAGCATCTGAGGCGTCTGGGCCTTCAGCAGCATCTCCTTCCAGAGATTGGGGTTCTGCTTCAACTGTGCTTCCGCACCGTTCAGTCCGTGCTTCTGGATGAGCTGCTCACACACCTTGCAGAGCATCAGACAGCAGACCATGCGTTGGGTCGTCACGCAGATTCTGATGCGCTGACGGGCTTTCACCCGGTCATCGTTCATCATCGTCTCCAATCGGATTTTCTCCAGCCATTCCCTACCCTTAGTCTCCAATCTGGGCAGCACAACCTCGCCCTGCATCAGCGGCAGCAGATGGGCCACCTGCCTGATACGCTCTTCCTGCTTGGGCGTCAGCACGTTGGGCTTGTCTTCCAACTGCCAGAAAGTGTTGTCGGGTGTCCTCGCCAATGCGATACGGCTCTGAAAACCGTCGGTATAATTGTTCACCACACGATAGAGTGCATCGGGCGTGCCGCACAACGTAACGTTCCACAACAAATGCTCGATATGGACGTTTACGGCCTCTGGACTGCGAGCCTCACGGTCGTAGCGTGAACCATCATAGCTCTGACGAAGCATCACCGAGAAATCACTCACCGACGATTTCCACTTCTGGGCGACGGTATCAGCCTCAGGGGTGAACGAGAAGGCATGTTTCCCCACTACGTTTGCCAGTCGCTCAGCCAGATTGGCCACCGTATTATTCAAGGTGATAAACCTCACGGGCAACTTCGGCTCTTCGGGCTGTTCCTTCTTGTTCTTCGATGCTCGCATCTTGGCGCGCCATTCGTCTTCCTGATCCTGATACATCTTATCGACGGCCTTCACCTCGCACATCCAGGCATCCATCAGCGGGTCGATAGAACCCTTGCCGCTGGCGAAGTCACCGGCGATATAGGCGATGAGGTTCAGCCCACGCTTCTGTCCGTGAACATCGAGCACCACGCCCGTCGCCAAAGCCCCGATACAAGGGCAGATAGCCGTTATCACGGGCATTGCCAACGCCTTTCCAGCTGCTTCGATGGAGTCTCTCACGCCCAGAGGCATCCTCGGCAATCGAGGCAGTTCCGACTCCTCATCCAATTCGACGAACTCAGCCGATTCCTCCGTCCCCGACTTCTGTGCCTTCGCATTGATCTCGCGCAGAGTTGTATTCATAAAGCCCTTGTCGGCATCATATTTCTCGTAGAAATAGTCGATGAGTTTGGCGCAATCTTCGGTCTGCGAGTAGTTCGGCAGACGCTGGGCGACAACGGCTCTGAGTTGTTCACGGCTCATCAGTTTGGCGACACCGATTGAGAGTACGGCCATCAGGTTTGCGTGCCAGTTGTGCACACCCCAGAGATCCATCTCCGCAGGGTTCAGACCAGCCTGTTCGGCACAAAGGTCAAACGCTGCCAACGAAGCCCCCAAAGCCACCTCAGGCTCACTATTCTTGCTTGCCTCCGGTTGCAAGCGTCCTTCAGCCGAGCGCACTATTCCCTTTTCACTATTCTTGCGTCCCTCCGGTAGCAAGCGTCCTTCGGCCGAGCGCACTCTTACCTTAAGATTTCTGCCGTCCACATCGAGCCCTCGGTTCAGATAAGCCTCGCGACGCTCCTCAATCTCCTCTTCCGAGAGATCCTTCATCCATAGCGGCGAACGATAGATCTCTTCATCGATTCCCGTTAAAAATATGAACCGCTCGGGTGTGACACAACTTTCATCGTAAGGCACTCCGATTTCGTCACAGAATTCCTGTTGTGTCTCAGCAATGGTCTTGCCCACAGGCAGACGGAGCCAGATGTGCAGTTTCTTGCGAGCCGAATAGTCCATGCGCAGGATGAGCTCCTGCCAGTCAGAATCCTCGTCGGCTATCAGTTCCTTCGTGCGCTCGATAGCAGGCTCCACCAACTCTTTGTCATCGACATCCACGCAGGTCATAAACGTGAACGCCTCGGGGATGATGCTGGCCTGCGCCCTGTGGTTGTCCTTGAAGCGCCCGTAGTGCGGACAGACGTAAGGCAGCCTGTCCTTCAGCTCCTCTTGGCCGTTGCGGATATCGCCCACCATGCGCCTCAGCCAGTCTTCGGAAAGTAGGCCGTCAACCTGCTCCGACGTGAAAGGCTCCGCATAGCCACGATGATCCCTGCTGCGGTCACCCGTGTGTTGTGTATTAAAAGCTACTGTCATTCTTTTCCTCCTTCCTCACGGTTATTCATAAACTTGATGGCCTGCATCACTTCCTTCAAGAGCAGCTTTGCAAACTCATAGCGCTGCCCACTGGGCAGATAGAAGATATAGCGGTCGAAACCGTCGTGCCCAAACGACAGACTACTGTGTTTCAGCTTCAGTTCTGGCTTCTTCCTGATGCGTATCTTGCGCAGGAAGTCAAACGAGCCATTGCTCAGCAATTGCCCTCGCCCCCAGCCGCAGAACGGCTTAAGAAGTCCTACACGCGGATTGTCAGGCATCACCTGAACATAATCCATTCCAGTCTCTGTCTTGCTGATTGCCACCTCTGCACTCAGCGTCGTTGTCTTAAACTCTTTGTTAGAATTTTTCTTCATTTTCTAATCTGATTTTGAATGAGAAGAAGATCGGATTCTTTGGCCATTTACTCGAGAACATCCTCCTCACTCCAACTCAGATTAAACACTATTCACTTCTAATAGCGGTAGCAAATTATTCACTATTCACTTTTCACTATTACCTTTTAATCACTTCCGTTGCCACGATGTCCATAAACACCTGCCCATTGTACTCCCTCGTCTGGAACCTCAGTGTCGCAAACACCAGTTCGTCCTTCACGAAGGTCAGCGAGGCCAGATTGCCCAGCACCGTCACCACATAGCAGTTCTCATACTTGCCGCCTAGCTCTTGTAGAACGATAGTACGCTTATCAAGCATACCAGTTTCTGATTTCTCACTTTTCACGGAGATTTTCTCACCGCTACTTACAACTCTTAATAATAAACTTTGCATGATAAATAAAAATTTTAGATGTTAATAAAAATGGAGCCATGCTCCTGTTCAAATTCTCCCCACCATCTTCAACTGGTCGCTCATCTGCCATTCCTTGCAGACATCATAGCGGCCGACCTCTTTGTGATGTTCACTGCAATATCGTGAACCCCTAAGCCTCGTGCAGTCTCTATGTGCGCACGACATGCAGCACTTCTTCACTGCAACGCCGAAGTCATTCTTCACCATCGTCGTTTTTTTCATATAATCCTTTCTTTTTTATTATTAATAATGTGAATAAACTCTCTTTTTGTCTTTCGACAGTGCAAAAGTACAATCCGATTATCCGATTGACAAAAACAAAAAAATCCGATTAGAATCGGATGAGCCAAAATCTTCGGAAACCCCAGAAAATACAGGGAAAAGAAAAAACAAAAAAAAATCCGATTAAGTTTTCGGAAAAACTCAATCGGATGGTTTCAATCAGATACTATTGGAAAACCTACGAACTGACATAGTTGTTGATCCACTCTGCAAACGGCTGCTTCTTGCCCATACCTATATATTTAGCCAGCGTCGCAGGATTCTCTCCGTCGATATCAAGTAACTTGGCTATCGCACTATAACTCCCCTTGATGACGCCAGCATCCTTCAGCGCGCCGATGATCATACACTGCAGCATCAGCCGCTTTTCTCTGACAGCCCAGTCGCCGGCAATCTGTTCACGCCATTCGGAGGCCATCAGCGCGTCGACGAAACCGTGAACCCACTTCTGATTATAGCGCTTGTCGTCGATAGTCAGCATCGAGAACCACTCTTGGCAGAGCAACATCTTCAGTATCTTCGACGGCGCAAAGTAGTTCAGCTGGCCACTCTCACTCTGGTGCATTTCGCGCTCAGCCTGCGCAGCCAACAACTTGCGTCGCTCCTGCTGCACCATATCTATCTTGTGCAAGTATTTCAGAAGACTGCTTCGGTGAGACTTGGCATTCTCGTCATGCGACGATACGTAGAAATACTGTCCGATACGGTCTGGTTGTGCCACCAGATAACCGTCTTGCCAGTCAGTCATCCTGCGAAGCGCCGTATAACTCTTGTAAAAATGTTTCTTTCTTTCGGGCTCTTCATCTAACTGATCAAAGTCCACCTCATTCGGGAAACGCTTGATGTGCTTGACATGCTTGCTCATTGAGGCGAGCGCGCCCTTGTCAAACATGTTCAGCATCTTCTCCAGGCGATAGTCCTCAATATCTTCGAGTGTCGGTTCACCGTAGCATTGATATACCCGCCAGTCCTCAAATGTCTGACGAGCCCTGCCCGCTGTACCGGAATTCAGATAGCGGCGTTTCTCGTTGTCATAAAGACGGGCAAACTCATCGCGACTATGACGGCGCACCAAGTTGGCTGCTATCTGCGACAGCACGCTTCCCAGCGCGTCGATTTTCTCCTCGAGATTTCTGCAAACATCCTGTTCCTCAGCGTTTTGTCCCTTCAATACGACTGGCAGCAGAGCCCTCACGCTCTCCGACTGAGCTGTATAGTCGATACCCTCGTCGGCATCGAGCACGATGTCTCGGCTCACTTTCTCCAAGACATCTGCCTGGAACTTCTCGGTCAGTTCCTCCATATCAGCAGCGATACTCATCAAGTGATGCAATCTGCCAGCCGAGGGCCGTCTATCCCCCAAGTCGGCAATCTTTCTTTTCAGTTCGTCAAGTATTTCTGTATATTCACAAATCATCTAGTTGTCCTCCTTTAAATTTTAATGCACAAAGGACTGCAAAGGTACTCAATTCCCTCCACAAACCTGCATACTTTGAAGACAATTATTTGTTAAAGATTTGTAAATATTTTCGCATGTAAATATTGTTTCAATACCGACATTCCCTACAAACCCAATTCCATCACGGCCAGCACCTCATTTCTCCCCTTCACAACTGTCAAGAAAACACAAAATGCCGAAGAATTAATTCTTCAGCATGATCCGAGCAATGTCGTTTTAGCCTGCCAATGAGAACCTGAAGACCTCCTCTTCATTCAGCTCAGGGCGTTCTGTCACTTCTCTGACGTAATCCCTTATCAGATGACGCCATTCGTTGGCCTTCATACTGAAATACCTCTCTTGATACTGCTTCTGGCATTCCACTACGATCTTCATGATGGTCGTACCTTCGTCCAAAGCCATCATGTTGTGAATCAGTCTGCGCACGTCGGCATCATCTTCTATATGCTCAAGCATACTACCAGCAGGGATAAAGCGGAGCTCTGTGGCAGTCGGTTTTCCTTTGCGCTTTACGCTTACCTTTGGCATAGCGACATCATCCATCGTACCGATGAATTTAGTCAGATATGCTTTCAGCTTATCGATGACAGTCTGTTTCTTCTCACCGCTTTCGGGCAGGAAAGGATTCACAGGCGGCAGGATCTTGGCGATACCTGTTCCCGTTTCCGTCACATACCCATCGGCAAAGGCTCTCTGCATGAAGGCTTCCGTCTCTGCAGGTTTCAGATGCTCTTCATTGATGATGGCGTTCAGCTGCCTCTTCTTCTCTTCTTCTATAAACGTTTCCCAGTCATCGCCCACGTTCTTACCTTTCTCGGGAGTCATGCTCTCGATGAACTTTTCGATCAGGTCGCGCTTGTCTCTCATATCAGGACTGGCTTCCACCTGCTTGCGAATGCTTACGATGATGGTCTTGTCCTCACAATTCGTGTCGTGATATTGCTGTACGAGTTGCAGGATATAACTGATGTTCACCTGCACCTGCTTGATCAGCTCCATCTCAAACACGATATCGTCTGTGATGGATTCCTGCTCACCGCCAACCTTTGGCCTGAACTCATCATGCAACGTGTTATACCAGCCTCGATAGTCCTGAAACTGTGATTCCGAAACTATCAGTCTGTCGCCCTCGAAATCATCAAAGGCACTCAGCACATTTCTCACGCGCAGGAACTCACCAAACAGCCGGATGAAGTTCTTCTTGGTCTCTTCGTCCAGTATATTGGCAATCTGCTCCACAGGATACTGCTCGAGCAGCCTTCTGACCAACTCGATATAAGGCTCGTGGAAATTGCCCTTTTCGTCCTCATAGCCGTCACGATAGTATTCGTCGAACGACTTCATGAACACCAGTCCGCTCGCCTTGTCGTCGCCAAAGATGGCCAGACTCTTATTAGTGGCATCTTCCAGATTACGGAAGCAGACGATGTTACCGCAGTTCTTCACTGCATTCAGAATTCTGTTCGTACGACTATAGGCCTGCAATAGTCCGTGCATCTTCAGGTTCTTGTCCACCCAAAGCGTGTTCAGCGTCTTGGCGTCAAAGCCCGTCAGGAACATACCCACTACTATCAGGATATCGATCTGCTTGTTCTTCATGCGGAGCGACACATCCTTGTAGTAGTTCTGGAATGAGTCGCCGTCCGTCGAATAGTTGGTGCCCCACATCTGGTTATAGTCCTTGATGGCCGCATCCAGCGCGTCGCGCGATGTCGCATCCATCTTGCCTGCTCCCTCTGGGTTCTCGTCTTCTCCCAAGCCCCATTCGTCGTCCTCTGCTTCATTGGCGGCATAGGTGAAGATAGTAGCCACTTTCAGATCAGGGGCTCCGGGCTCCGCTAGCTGCTTCTTGAACTCATTGTAATATTGTATAGCCGTAGGCACAGCATCGACCGCAAGGATACTGTTAAAGCCTCGTGTCTTGATCTTCGCCTTCTGCTCTTCGGCCTTTCTGCCCTTCTTGATGACATCCTCCACATTCAGCAGCTTGCTCATGCCGTAAGCCTCTGCGCCTTGCTTCGTCTTCTCTGCAAAGTGGTCGATGATATATCGGGTGACGATGCTGATGCGCTGGGGATGATGCAGCGCCTCGTCCTTGTCGATGCCCCATACCTGTTTGCGCTCCACATCGCTCTTCATCTTCATCGTGCTCTCATAGTCCACATGGAAGCGCAGCACGTTCTTATCCCTGATGGCATTGATGATCGTATAGGTATGCAAGGGGCGCGTAGGTTTACCTTGATCGTCGGGTTCGCCTCCAAACAGCTGAGCCGTCGTCGAGTACTTGCTGCCTTTATGCGCATTGACCGCAAAGATAGGTGTACCAGTGAAGCCAAACATCAGGTACTTCTTGAATCGTTTGGCAATATCCTGGCGCATATCTCCGAACTGACTTCTGTGACACTCGTCGAATATCAGCACGATGTTCTCTTTCTGCAACACCTCGCGCAGTCTCTCGTCGTTGTCGTAGAACTTGGGTTTCATCAGGTTCGACAGCTTTTGGATTGTCGTAATGATGATATGACAGTCGTCACGCTTCAGCTGACCTAACAAGACCTTTGCCGACGAATTGGAGTTGGCGCAATCCTTCTCGAAGTTGTCATACTCCTTCATCGTCTGATAGTCCAGATCCTTTCTATCTACCACGAAAAGCACCTTGCTTACTTGTTCCATCTTCGAAGCCAGCTGAGCCGTCTTGAATGATGTCAGCGTCTTACCCGAGCCTGTCGTATGCCAGATATAGCCGCCAGCCTTGATGGTTCCCTGCCAACGGTTATTAATAGCCGTCTGAATGCGCTGCAATATCTTTTCGGTGGCTGCTATCTGATAAGGTCGCATCACGAGCAGCTGCTTGTCCACATTGAATACGCAGTATTTCGTCAGGATGTTCAGAATAGTGTGCTTCGCGAAGAAGGTCGTCGTGAAGTCTCTCAGGTCTGTCAGCAGCGTATTCTCCTGATCAGTCCAATACGATGTAAACTCAAAGGTGTTACCGTCCGTCTTTTGCTTTCGAGGCCCGCCGTCGGCTTCCTTCTCTTTGGCAAAGCGAGTGGTGTTTGAATAGTATTTCGTTTCAGTACCGTTCGAGATGACGAATATCTGCACATAGTCGAACATCGCCCTACCAGCCCAGAACGAATCCCTCAGATAGCGGTTTATCTGGTTGAAAGCCTCCTTGATGGCTACCCCTCTGCGCTTCAGTTCGATATGCACCAGCGGCAGACCGTTCACGAGTATCGTCACATCGTAGCGGTTCTTATGGGCCCCATCCTCCACCTCGTATTGATTGATCACCTGCAGACGATTGTTATAGACATTCTGCTTATCAATCAGCTTGATGTTCTTCGTCAGTCCGTTGTCGAGTGTCAGGTTCAGCACATAGCCCTTGCCCTGAATCATCTCCGTCTTGTCGAGGATGGTCATCTGCTCGTTAGAAATCATAGGCAGCAGTCGCGCCCACTCGCTATTGCTCAACGTGACATCATTCAGCAACCCCAGTTGGCGGCGCAGGTTCTGCAAGAGTCCAGCCTCGTCTTTGATATGGGCATACTCATAGCCTTGCCCCTGAAGCTGCATGATAAGCGACTTCTCCAGCGCAGCCTCACTCTGATACCCCTCATCCGGCTTAGGCTCCACCTCGTAGTGGGCCATCACCGTCTGGTGCTCCTGTTCTACTATGATTTTATAGTCGTCCATAAGGTCATATACCATTAGTCTTCTTGCTCATAATAATAAGAATAATCAATACCCTTCATAAAGGTTTCGCGATCTTCTATCTTGTCAGTCAGTGCCTGTTTAAGCAATACTCGGATTCTGGCACTATCTATGCGGCTTGCAATCATAGCGTCCAGATAGTCTTTCTTATCTATCTTACTCCAATCTACACACATCTTCAAACGTTTCTTAAAGATCATATCAAGCCAGATACGCGTAGAACGGCCATTGCCCTCCATAAAGGGATGGGCTACATTCATCTCCACATACTTATCTACAATCTCATCGAAAGTTGTCTCTGGCATCTGTTCAATGGTTTTTAAATTATCATGCAGATATTCAGCCAGGCAAAACAGCGTATCACCCTTAGAGATAGTCTTCGTGCGTATCTTACCAGCAAAGTCGTACAACCCACCAAAGAGGTAGGCATGAATCTGCTGTAGAGCTTTTACCTTACCCACATCTTTATCTGCCACAAGGTTACTTTCCCATAGTGTATAAGCCTTTTTTCGGCTTTGTCCATCGATGGTATTGTCGCTATATGTAAACCAGTCGAGGAAATCCATAGCACGCTGATTATTAGTGTATTTCGCCAATAATCTTATGCCCTCTGCATCCAACATGTCCGTATCGTATCGCTTACCATCAGCAGCACGCAATTTCAGTTGGTTAGTGGCACTAACCAACTCATTTCCTTCCTTGCGAAGTTTGGTCTTAAGATACTTCCAGTAGTTGCGATTCTTCTTGTGATCCGACTGGTCATTGATGGCTCCCACCACATCCTGGACAGAGAACCACCACTTGGAATTCTCCTCATCCCAAATGGCTCTGACCTCATGGTCTTTATAAAAACGGAAAGATATCTTGCTCATAATCATTCAAATGTCAGTAGTTTATTCCGATAATATTCATATTGCTTTTCGCGCTGAGAGAGTTGAGCCTCCAAGTTCTGGATGCTCGCCTCGAATGTGTCGAGGATAGAAACAATGCGCTGCTGCTCTTCGAGGGAAGGGAGTGGGAATTCATACTTTGCCATTATATCACCAGAAATACGAACTACCTTTGCTCCTGTTGCGTTCATTATTTTAAACAACATAAAGTTATGAGTCATAAACTGATAAGCCATGAATTTCCCATTTTGGTTATGATGATAAATATAAGCATCACCACTAACTGCTACTTCTTCTTCACCAAGCCAAGCAACTGGTTTTGCGCAACCTTCTGCGTCTTCTGAAGTCGTTGCCAAAACAATATCTCCTTTTACGGCTTTCTTACATTTTTTATAGAGAGTTTCATCTATTTGAGAAAATGCCTTTGTTGCTGATATCCCATATTTTGTATGTATCTGGCCATAGTGAATACAAGGAAATCCTTCGGCAACAAAGTCCGATTTTAGGATACCAGCACCCCGTATGAATTCTCCCACTTCACCAAGCGACTTCATTTCCACCCCTGGCTTTCCTTCAAGGTCAAGGAGTTGGTCACGATAATATTCATACTGCTTGCGGCGCTGGGCGATTTGCTCTTTCAGGTTGTCGATTGAAGCGGTGAACGTATCGAGTATGCCTACTATTCGAATTTGCTCTTTAAGAGAAGGAATGGGGATTGGGATAGTAGAAGCCACATTAGACATAAGCTTAGGATTACCCATTCCTTCTAATACATAATTCTTAGCTGTTTTAGAAAGCCAGAAATAAAGGAAGTCCTGTTGGATATTGCTACAGGTAATATCAATCAACCCACAGACGTTGGTAATACTAAATTTCCCCTTCCTCCTAAAAATAGTTCCAGCATAAGCCCCGTCTGTTGTCCATGTGAGATAGTCACCATCAAACATATAGCTATTAATATTTCCCAGGACACCATCATTTGTTGTTTGAGACGAATAAACAGGATATTCACCCTCAAAATCTCTAATATAGTCTTTCGAAATAACCTTACCTCTTACGAGCTTAGCTACCTCTCCTAATTCCTTCCACTCAACCATATACTACTCTCCTAATTCCTTGATGATATCATCAATCTTCTTATTCAGCTCATCACCTTCAGAAATCAAATCACGAAGTTTAGCATTGACCTCAGCGATGTTGATCACCTCGCGGGTGTCTTCCTGCTCTACATAACTCGATACAGAGAGGTTGGCATCGTTCTCGAGAATGTCATCATTTTTCACTAACTTCGCCAGATACTGTTCGTCTTGGCGATTCTGGAAAAGCGCCATGATCTTGTCCTGATGCTCAGGCAGGAGCACATTCTTGTTACCATCCTTCTGGAAGAGTTTGCTGGCATCGATGAAGAGCACTGAGGCATCAGTCTTCGCACTCTTCTTCAGCACGATAATACAAGTAGCGATACCCACACCAAAGAAGAGATTGGCAGGCAGTTGGATAACGGTATCCACATAGTTGTTCTTGATGAGATACTGGCGTATCTTCTTCTCGTCGCCTCCTCGATAGAGCACTCCCGGGAACTCTACGATAGCTGCAGTGCCTCGTTCGCTGAGATGCCAAAGCATATGCATCGTAAAGGCCAAGTCGGCAGCACTCTTCGGTGCCAATACACCAGCCGGCGAATAACGCTCGTCGTTGATCAAGATGGCATTGTCCTTGCCCTCCCATTTCAGCGAATAAGGGGGATTGGAAACAATTGCATCGAAGGGCGCATCCTGCATGTGCTGGGGTTTCAGCAGCGTATCCTCCAGACGAATGTCGAAGTTGTCGTAGTTCACATTATGCAGGAACATATTGATACGACAAAGGTTGTATGTCGTCGGATTTATTTCCTGCCCGAAGTACTGCAAGTTGGGATTCTCCTTGCCTATCGTCTTGGCAAACTTCAGCAGCAACGAACCTGAACCGCAAGCGGGATCATACACTTTGTTGATGTTAGGATTATTCCAAGAAGCCAGACGCGCCAACAGTTCACTGACCTGCTGAGGTGTAAAGAATTCTCCACCACTCTTACCCGCATTCGCAGCATACATCTGCATTAGGAATTCGTAGGTGTCGCCAAAGGTGTCATTCTCGGTATCATTGTACTTTGAGCCGAGTTCCATTTGCGCTACGGTCTGCAATACTTTCGCCAGCAACTGGTTGCGCTTGATGACAGTAGAACCAAGCGAAGCACTATCCACTGTGAAGTCACTGAAGAGTCCTCTGAGGTCATCTTCCGACGGGGTGCCTACTGCCGATGCCTCGATACTGCGGAAAATGGCAGAAAGTGTTTCGTTCAGGTTCTCGTCTTTCTCGCAACGCTTAACCACATTCTGGAATAACTGTGAAGGCAGGATGAAATAGCCCTTCTCTTCGACCATCTTCTTGCGGATGTTTTCGGCCATTTCGTCGCTGATGTTGGCATAATCAAAGTCGGGCTGGCCTGCGTCTTTCATCAGTTGATGGATATAGTCGCAGATATTTTCAGAGATAAAACGATAGAAGATACTCCCCAGGACATAAGCCTTGAACTCCCAACCGTCAACGCTGCCACGCAGATCGTTGGCTATCTTCCATATTGTCTTGTGCAGTTCCGCACGTTCTTGCATTGTCGCCATTTGAATAAATGATTGTCTTTGTTTTTAGGCATCTGAAATGCAAAGATAAAGTATTTTTTCGACTCCGCCAAATTTTAAACGAGGGATTTTTTAGTCATTATAGTCATTAGTCATTAGTCATTAACGATTTTGGGATAGTGTCTCTTTGCTCATAATATAATAAAAATATATTTTTATTATATTATGGCCAAAATTGGGGTGTCTGGAATTCCTTAATGACTAATGACTAATGACTAATGACTGAACTTTGGGTATGTCTAAAATCTGTGCGTGCTTTTTTGCGTGCTTTTTTGGCGAAAAAATTTGGAGGACATCTGAAAATTTCGTACCTTTGCATTGTCAACGAAAAAAGACGAAATTTGCGGCCTAACTGGGCGACAAAAATTGCCAAGCGCGCGGGCACGTGTTTCCTAGGGAAATCGCAAAATGGAGTCGAATCGGAGATAAGTAAAAATATCTAACATCTATTAACCTTTTAAATTGTATTTGTATTATGGCATTGAAAGTAAAAGCAGTTGAACGAAAGATTAAGTTCAGTAAGGACGAGAATGATCCTGGCGTGTATCGCTATGTGATGAGCCCTGAGCTCTACATCGCTCTGAGTCAGGCGAAGGTGATCCGTGAGGCGGCTCTGCGCAGCGGCGTGAGCCAGGGTGTGATGAAGGCCTGCTGGGATGCAGCCGGTGAGGTGATCAAGGCGTGGGCGACCGAAGGTCACAGTGTGGCACTGCCCGGACTGGGTACGATGCGCTTCGGACTGCGCGCCAAGTCGGTCGAGAAGGTCGAGGACGTGAAGACCGGTCTGATCTCCAGCCGTCGCATCATCTTCACTCCGACGCAGGACCTGAAGGATGAGTTGGCCGACACCGCCATCCAGATCACCTGCTACGACCGCAACGGTGAGATCGTTAAGCGTGTGACCTCTGCTGACGCAGGCACCGTAGAGGATCCTGAGGGCGACAGCAACGGCACCGAGAATCAGGGCAGCAGCTCGCAGACTGGTGACAACACGCAGAGCGGTGGCAGCACTGACACTGGCGGCTCGACCATTCCAGGCGAGGGAGACTGATTTAAAGGTAAAAGGGTAAAAAAGTAAAAAGGTAAAAAAGGGGGCGAGGGCTCAGCCCTCCCCCATTCTACTGACCATTAAAATCTAAAGCGTATGACGAAGAAAGAGACCTTTAAGTGGGTTGTGCAGATTATTGCGTCGATTGCGACGGCGATTCTGACAGCGATGGGAACCGTATCCTGCATCGGGTACTAAACTGAAAAAGGCGTTCTGGAGTTTGATTCCAGGACGCTTTGTTCATGTCGCAAACATAAGAAATGAATAAGACAGGGCTTTACCTATCATCAATATCTGTACAATTTGAAATGCTGCATCTGGAACATGCCGACAGGTATGCGGACATGACGGCCTTGATGTGTCTGGTCGCCATTGAGGTGGCGAACGATACGCTGCTTGCCTTCAACCATCTCCACTTCTTCACATCTTGCCAAACCGATGCGCTTGTCGCCCTTCTGCCATGTAGCAGATGACTCTGCCGGAGAATATGTCACCACCACTCCGCTTCCGATGAGAAGATAATCCTCTTTGCCGAGGCGAAGGATGATGCACGCTGCTTCGGGCCATTCTGCATGCTTGGCACCGGGCTCCCAGCCGAGGGTGTAGCTGTGCTTTATGGTGAGGCGTATGCCATCGGGAGTGATGACCTCTGCCTCCCGCTGTTCGTTATCGAGGAGTACGGCATCCATGTCTTTTGTGCCTTGTCGTTCAAGAATCAACGGCTCTGCCTGACGCAGCAACCGATAAGATGCTACAAGGGGAGATAGCGATGAGCCGACAGACGAGAAGGCGTTGAGCTGGTCGTCCTGCGAGAGATCCATCTGCTTCCAGTCGTTGGCAGCGGATATTGAGGTGAGCGGATAGTCCTCGATGCTGAACGGACAGAACCCCATTGCGCCGTGATGACCAAAAGCATAGAGAGCATACATGGCATCCTTGTCATCCAACCGTATCTCAGGCACAAAAAGCGGATTGTTGGGAAGATGGTATTTTGACAGCCACGACCTAATACCCTTGTCGTAAATGTCGACACCAAGCACATCAATGGATGGTGCTCCGCAATGCCACAGGTCTATGAGATGGGCCAACGGACCGCCTGATGGATATTGCCCGGGCTTGCGACCTCGGCTGTCGAGAGCCACATTGACATACATCGGCAGGTCATAAATCTCACGTCCAGCCTTGGCTATCTGCTCAACATATGTGGCGTAGGTCCATGTCTGGAAAATCTCTTCCGTATAGATGTCATCACCAAACAGCTGCGCCCAATCGGCACCAGCCTTTGCCTGCGGCTGCAGTTTCTCTTTCAGGTAAGGATGCAGCGACTTCTGATGTTTCGCCAGATAGGCCGTCAGCTGCTGTGGCACAGCGCTGCGGTACATACGCGTGGCATCGTCCGAATAGTCGCGAGGCACTTCTATCATGCCCATCTCATTCTCCACCTGCACCATGATGACTGTCTGCTCCTGAGCATCATGGTCACGCAGATGTTCCATGATGCGGCAGAAGGCCCGCTTGTCGGCCTCCAGCACGTTCCTGCTCAGCGACGAGGCTTCCTCGACTGGTTTCCCTTCTGGGGTATGGGCACGCGGAAAGCGCTTCACATCACGCTTGAACCATTCTGGGGCATAACAACTCATGGAGTTCTTCCAAGCCCCAAACCACAGTAGCACGACTTTCAATCCGTTACGCCTTGCTTCTGTCAGGATGGCGTCGAGCGAACTCATGTCGAACGTTCCCTCCTGTGGTTCGATGAGTTCCCACGACACGGGAGCGAGGACGGTGTTGAGTCCTATCTTGGAAAGATGCGAAAAGGTTCGTTTCACATCCTCCGGCGTAGAGGCTGACGAATTGCCCAGTTCGCCGCCAATCATCAGCATGGGCTTGCCGTTGGCGACAATCCTTGCCGTGCTGTTGCTGCGATGTTCCAGACGTGGCTGCCCCGCAAGAAACAGCGGAAAAACAACTGCAAAAGCTAATATACAGATTCTCTTCACCTTTTTCTTATACGCTCTCTCTCGACGTTAGAGATCGTTGTAATTCTGTACACTGAAGGTCGAGGTGCGCATGTCGCCAGTCTCGTAGCCGCGCTTCAGCCAGCGCTTACGCTGATCGCTCGTGCCGTGGGTGAACGACTCTGGTGTGGCTCTGCCCTGTGCCTTCTTCTGCAGCCAGTCGTCGCCGATGGCCTTAGCCAGTTCCAGTCCTTTCTCCATATCGCCATACTCCATCGAGTGGTTCATCTTGTCCTCATAGTGGGCCCACACGCCAGCATAGTAGTCGGCCAGCAGTTCCAGGCGCACGCTGATCTGATTGGCAGTCACCTTATCAGTCTGGTTCATGGCCTGATGGGCCTTACCCAGCGAGCCTGTGAGGTTCTCCACATGGTGTCCGATCTCGTGGGCAATCACATAGGCATAGGCGAAGGTGTTTCCCTCGACACCGAGCTGGCGCTTCATCTGGGTGAAGAACGAGAGGTCGATATAGAGTTTCTGGTCGCCTGAGCAATAGAACGGACCCACAGCTGCCGTAGCAGAACCGCAGGCTGAGTTCACCTGATTAGAGAAGAGCACCAGCGTCGGGGGCGTATAGGTGCCGCCCATCTCCTGGAACACAGGGCCCCACACATCCTCGGTAGAGGCGAGAATCTTCTTACAGTCGGAGGCGAGTGCCTGCTCCTCTTCGGTGAAGTTCTCCTCACCGACGGTCTCCGTAGGTACTGACGTCATCTGCTCCTGGGCTGCCTGAAGACCAGCCTGGAGGGGATCGCCTCCACTCATCCACGCAAACAGGGCTGCTACGATAATAGCACCGATACCGCCGATTCCGGCTTTTGCTCCTCCGCTCATCCCGCGGCGATCTTCCACGTTAGAGCTTTCTCTTCTTCCGTCTAATCTCATAATCTTTGGTTTTAAGTTAATTATTTGTTTTTGATCTTAATTATCTGACCGTCATGTGGAAACAGCCTTGCTTCACTTCGTACTTGATGTAACAGCGCTGCTGCTCGCGCATATCGCGGAGCACCTCGCTGAGCACCCACTTCAACGTGTCGTTGCGCACCATGCGGCGACGAGGCCCAGCGGGATCCTGCACCGTCTGATAGCGGTTGTAGCAGATATCGAAGGTCGTGCCGTAGAGATGACAGGAGTTCTCGGTGGCATTGCCGTTACGGCGACGCAGCTTCACCACATCGTCCTGAGAACGGAGCACGCTGGTGACAATCAGCTTGTGGAAGGGCACACCCTTCACGTAGAGACTGTCGAAGAACGCCTGGCCGATGTCCTGCAACAAGACGGCAGCTCGCGGCACGAGGTATGGGATGCTCGAATAGAGCGGATCAACATGGAAATAGGGATTGGAACCGATATAGACCAGTTCGCGCTTGCGGCTCTCTGCGTCTTCACGGTTCTTGACGGGAGTGACGCCCCACTTCTGGGCAGCCACCAACTGTACGGCATTGGTATCAGGAAAGGTGGCCGTATAACTGGGCACAGAGAGGATGCGATGGGGCTTCTTGCCCTTGGCGGCGGGCTTCGCTGCAGGTTCCTCAGCAGGTTTCGCTGCAGGTTTCTCAGCTGGTTCCGCTGCTGGTTTCTCCGCAGGTTTCGCGTCAGCGAGGGCAGCGGTCTGCAGGGAATCTGCGGCAGTCTCAGGCTCCGAGGGAGACGTTGGCGCGGCGATTTCAGGGAAGGCCCATCGCAAGCAGGCCAGGATCACGACAGCCACCAGAAAGCCCTGCAAATATGTTTTTTTTGTTAAACTCATGAATGTTTTACGATTTTGGGGGCAAAGTTACAAATTATTTTTTATATTTTTTTTGTTTTGCTGACGATTTTTCGTAACTTTGCACGCAAATTAATAATTTATCGATAAATTGATAGAGAAACATATTGTTTTAGAGGATATCGATCCCGTAGTGTTCTATGGTGTCAGCAACGGCCACTTACAGATGATCAGGTCGTTGTATCCTAAGTTGCGCATCGTGGCTCGCGACAATGTCGTCCGCGTACTCGGCGACGAGGAGCAGATGGCGTCGTTTGAGGAGAACGTCGAGCGGATACGCCAGCACGTGCTGCGCTTCAACTCCCTCAGGGAGGAGGATATCCTGGACATCATCAAGGGGAAACGCACCAAGGACGAGATCCCGGAGGGAGTCATCGTCTATTCGATGTCGGGACGCCCCATCAAGGCGCGCACAGAGAATCAGCAGCGGCTGATAGAAGCCTACGACAACCACGATATGATCTTCGCCGTAGGTCCTGCCGGCACGGGAAAGACCTATCTCTCGATAGCGCTAGCCGTGAAGGCACTGAAAGACAAGACGGCCAAGAAGATCATCCTGAGCCGCCCGGCCGTAGAGGCTGGTGAGAAGCTGGGCTTCCTGCCTGGTGACATGAAGGACAAGATCGACCCTTATCTGCAGCCGCTCTACGACGCGCTGGAGGATATGCTGCCACAGGTGAAGCTGCAGGACATGATGGAGAAACACGTGATCCAGATAGCGCCGCTGGCCTTCATGCGAGGCCGTACGCTGAGTGACGCGGTGGTCATCCTCGACGAGGCCCAGAACACGACGCCTGCGCAGATACGCATGTTCCTCACCCGTATGGGCTGGAACACGAAGATGATCATCACGGGCGACATGACGCAGATCGACCTGCCCCACTCGCAGAAGAGCGGACTCATCGAAGCCCTTCATATATTAAATAATGTGGAAGGCATCGGCGTGGTGAATCTCGACCGTAAGGACATCGTGCGCCACAAGCTCGTGACGCGCATCGTCAATGCCTACGAAGAATACGATCGAGAGGTAAAAGGGAATAGTGAATAGTGAAAAATGAAATAACAATGAAAGCATTAACAAGAACGGACTTTAAGTTCGAAGGACAGAAGAGTGTGTATCACGGCAAAGTCCGTGACGTGTACAACATCAACGACGACCTGATGGTGATGGTAGCCACAGACCGCATCTCGGCATTCGACGTCGTGCTGCCGAAGGGTATCCCCTTCAAGGGACAAGTGCTCAACCAGATTGCCGCTAAGTTCCTGGACGCTACGACGGATATCTGTCCTAACTGGAAACTCGCCACACCCGACCCGATGGTGACCATCGGTCTGAAGTGCGAGGGCTTCCGCGTGGAGATGATCATCAGAAGCATCCTCACGGGGTCTGCCTGGAGAGAGTACAAGAACGGCTGCCGTGAGCTCTGCGGCGTGAAACTGCCTGACGGCATGAAGGAGAACGAGCGTTTCCCAGAGCCCATCATCACCCCGACGACCAAGGCCGACGAGGGTCACGACATGAACATCTCGAAAGAGGAGATCATCGCCCAGGGCATCGTCTCGGCAGAGGACTACGCCATCATGGAGGACTATACCCGCAAGATCTTCAAGCGCGGACAGGAGATTGCCGCCAAGCGCGGACTGATCCTCGTAGATACGAAATACGAGTTCGGCAAGCGCGACGGTAAGGTGTATCTCATCGACGAGATCCACACCCCCGACTCGAGCCGCTACTTCTATGCCGAAGGCTACGAGGAGAAGCTGGCCAAGGGTGAGCCCCAGCGACAGCTCTCGAAGGAGTTCGTGCGCCAATGGCTCATCGAGCACAACTTCATGAACGAGCCCGGACAGGTGATGCCAGAGATCACTGACGAATACGCCGAGAGCGTGAGCGAGCGCTATATCGAACTCTACGAGCACATCGTGGGTGAGCGCTTCGAGCGCGAGAACAGCGACGAGGATATCGCCTCACGCATCGAGAGCAACGTCAGCAACTGGCTGAAAGCTTTCAAGACCAAGACCAGATAAAGCATGTACGAGCAGGAGAAGATCAACCCCTACGAGGCAGGCGTGGAGAAGACGCAGCAGGTGGAGCAAATGTTCGACCGGATAGCGCCGACCTATGACAAACTGAACCACCGCCTGTCGTGGGACATCGACAGAGGATGGCGGAAGAAGGCCATCCGACAGTTGATGCCCTTTGCGCCCAAGACCCTGCTCGACATCGCTACCGGCACTGGTGACTTCGCCATCCTCGCAGCCCGCATGCTACAGCCTGAACGGCTGGTGGGTGCCGACATCAGCGAGGGAATGATGGAAATAGGGCGACAGAAGGTAAAGGCGGAGGGGCTCGACGGCATCATCACCTTCGAGAAGGAAGACTCGACGGCACTCTCCTATCCCGACAACACCTTCGACGCCGTGACGGCAGCCTTCGGCATCCGCAACTTCGCAGATCTCGACAAGGGGCTCGCGGAGATGTGCCGCGTGGTGAAGCCTGGCGGACACCTGAGCATCGCAGAACTGACGACACCCGTCTCCTTCCCAATGAAGCAGCTGTTCCACATCTATTCCCACTCGGTGCTGCCCGTCTATGGACGGCTCATCTCGAAGGACACCAGCGCATACAGTTACCTGACGAAGACCATCGAGGCCTTTCCGCAAGGAGAGCGGATGGTCGGCATCCTGAAGAAAGCAGGGTTCGCAGAAGCCTCTTTCAAGCGCCTTACCTTTGGTATATGCACGATTTATTTCGCAACTAAATAATCAACAATATGGATAAGTACGGATTAATTGGCTACCCCTTAGGGCACTCTTTCTCCATCAGCTACTTCAACCAGAAGTTCGCTGACGAAGGTATCAACGCGAAGTATGAGAACTTCGAGATCCCCAGTATCGACATCCTGCCAGAGGTGCTCGACAAGAACCCCGAACTGAAAGGTCTCAACGTCACCATTCCCTACAAGGAGAAGGTGATACCCTTTCTCGACTCTGTCGCGCCTGAGGCGAGAGCCATCGGTGCCGTCAACGTGATCCGTGTGACGCACGAGAAGAACAATATCATCCTGAAAGGCTACAACTCAGACGTCATCGGCTTCACGCAAAGCATCGAACCGATGATCGACAAGAAGTTGCACAAGAAGGCCCTGATACTCGGTACGGGTGGTGCCTCGAAGGCCATTAACTTCGGACTGAAGTCGCTCGGCATCGAACCCATCTTCGTGAGCCGCTTTGAGCGCGAAAACACGATTACCTACCAACAGGTGACGCCGGAGGTCGTCAAGGAATACAATGTCATCGTGAACTGTACGCCCGTGGGTATGTATCCCCATACGGAAGAGTGTCCGCAGCTGCCCTACGAGGCGATGGACAATCACACCATCCTCTATGACTTAATCTATAACCCCGACCAGACGCTCTTCATGCGCAAGGGTGCCCAATACGGTGCCGACGTGAAGAACGGACTGGAGATGTTGCTCCTGCAGGCTTTTGCCAGCTGGGAATTCTGGAACGGAAAAGACAAATAACGATATGGACAACAGATATATGATGCGAGGCGTGAGTGCCGCCAAAGAAGACGTACACAACGCCATCAAGAACATCGACAAGGGTATCTTCCCGCAGGCTTTCTGCAAGATCATCCCTGACATACTGGGAGGTGACCCAGAGTATTGTAACATCATGCATGCCGACGGCGCAGGCACGAAATCGAGTCTGGCCTATATGTACTGGAAGGAGACGGGCGACCTCTCTGTCTGGAAGGGTATCGCCCAGGATGCGATCGTGATGAACACCGACGACCTGCTCTGTGTGGGTGCCGTCGATAACATCCTCGTGTCGAGCACCATCGGGCGCAATAAGATGCTGGTGCCTGGTGAGGTGATCTCCGCTATCATCAACGGTACTGACGAACTGCTCTCAGAGCTCCGCGAGATGGGTATCGGCATCTGGCCCACGGGTGGTGAGACTGCCGATGTGGGCGACCTCGTGCGTACCATCATTGTCGATTCGACAGTGACCTGCCGCATGAAGCGCAGTGATGTCATCGACAATGCGAACATCCGTCCAGGTGACGTCATCGTGGGTCTCTCTTCGACAGGACAGGCCACCTACGAGAAGCGCTACAATGGCGGTATGGGTTCCAACGGTCTGACCTCAGCCCGTCACGACGTCTTCGCCAAGTACCTGGCAGAAAAATACCCAGAGAGTTTTGATCATGCCGTACCCGACGAACTGGTGTATAGCGGCAAGTACAAGTTGACAGATGCCGTAGAGGGCTCGCCTGTAGATGCAGGACAACTCGTACTCTCGCCTACCCGCACCTATGCGCCTGTGATCAAGCGGCTGCTCGACGAGCTGCGCCCTGAGATTCACGGCATGGTGCACTGCACAGGTGGTGCCCAGACGAAGGTGCTGCACTTTGTCAGCGACAACTGCCGCGTGGTGAAGGACAATATGTTCCCCGTACCTCCACTCTTCCGAGCTATCCACGAGTGCTCAGGCACAGACTGGAAGGAGATGTACCAGGTGTTCAACATGGGTCACCGCATGGAGATCTACGTGCCTGCCGAGGTGGCCGAGAAGGTGATAGCCATCTCGAAGAGCTTCAACATCGACGCTCAGATCGTGGGTCGCATCGAAGAAGGCAAGAAGAGTCTGACAATCAAGAGCGAGTTCGGAACTTTTGAATATCAATAAAAACGCATTAACAAGATGATCGACACCATCATATACAATCGGAACTCCGTATGTCAAGGCGATGATTACGTAAATCGTACAATCGAAATATCACTACCTGACGACAGCGTGCTGGAAGATTTGGTCAATAAAATTCTCAGCACTCGTATTGATCAATATAGCGGTATTGCATATACTGGCGGTAGAAGCCGATGGGCTTTGGAAGCAAATATAGGCATCATTGCTTACGTCTGCGATGATGGTGAAAGAAAAGAATATCCCCAATGGGACAGACAGACACCACTCAAAGGTCTGGGTATCAAGAAAGTGTATGGCAGGAGCATGGGCCCCTGGGAATAAGCAATCAACAATAGAAATGGACAATAACAGCATACTACAAAAACTCGACGGTCTGGAGGCCCGCTTCGAGGAGGTATCGACCCTGATCACCGACCCCGACGTAATCGCCGACCAGAACCGTTTCGTGAAACTGACAAAGGAATACAAGGACCTGGGCGACATCATGGATGCCCGCAAGCGTTACATCGCCTGTCTGAACGGCATCAAGGAGGCGAAGGATATCCTCGCCAACGAGTCTGACCCGGAGATGAAGGAGATGGCACGCGAGGAACTGGCCAACAATGAAGCCCTTCAACCAAAACTTGAAGAAGAAATCAAAATCGCACTGATTCCCAAGGATCCAGAGGACGCGAAGAACGTGCAGATGGAGATCCGCGCAGGTACAGGTGGCGACGAGGCTTGTCTCTTCGCTGGCGACCTCTTCAAGATGTACAAGAGTTACTGCGAGTCGAAGGGCTGGCAGCTCTCCATCACGAGTGTCAGCGAGGGTGCCGTAGGCGGATTCAAGGAGATCGACTTCGCCGTCTCGGGTGTCGATGTCTATGGTACGCTGAAGTATGAGTCGGGCGTGCATCGTGTACAACGAGTACCTGCCACAGAGACACAGGGACGTATGCACACCTCTGCCGCTACCGTTGCCGTACTGCCTGAGGCTGATAAGTTTGAGGTACATGTGAACGAAGGCGAGATCAAGTGGGATACCTTCCGAAGCTCAGGTGCTGGTGGACAGAACGTGAACAAGGTGGAATCGGGTGTGCGTCTGCGTTATATGTGGAAGAACCCCAATACGGGTGAGACCGAAGAGATCCTCATCGAGTGTACGGAGACGCGTGACCAGCCCAAAAACAAGGAGCGCGCCCTCTCACGACTCTATACCTTTATCTATGATAAGGAGCACCAGAAGTATATGGACGATATCGCCAGCCGCCGAAAGAGTCTCGTCTCTACAGGCGACCGCTCAGCGAAGATCCGTACCTACAACTTCCCACAAGGCCGCGTGACCGACCATCGTATCGGCTACACGACTCACGACCTGCAAGGCTTCCTCGGAGGCGACATCCAGCCTATGATCGATGCCCTCACCGTTGCCGAGAATGCCGAGCGCATGAAAGAAACGGAGCTCTAATCCCCAAAAGACAATAGGACTATGGATTGGAAAAAGTTTTGGGCACCGCTGACCCAAGAGAGGACGAAAGAGAAGAAGTGGTCCACGATGTGGCCAAATATTATCTCTGCATTGGGCATCTTCCCAGGTTGCTTATTAGCAAGAGAGTATTTAAATGTTTGGTGGGCCTGTGGACTTGTTATATCCTGGTATTTTATTGTCTATTTCGTATGGCTCATATATTTATATAATAAGAAATAATCATGACCCGTCAAGAACTGATTCAGCAAATTCGCGAGAAGCAAAGTTTTCTCTGCGTAGGTCTCGATACAGACCTCAACAAGATACCCCAGTGCATCATCGACGAGGCAAAGGCCAAGGATGGCGAAGATTACGTCTTCCGCGCCCTCTGTGAGTTCAATGCCCTCATCATCGATGCGACAGCCCCTTACTGCGTAGCCTATAAGCCCAATCTGGCTTTCTACGAGGCCTACGGTGTGGACGGCATCCTCGCCTTCGAGGCTACCATCGACTATCTGAAAGAAGAATACCCCAACCACTTCATCATCGCTGACGCAAAGCGTGGTGATATCGGCAACACGTCGAAGATGTACGCCAAGACTTTCTTCGAGGAGTATGACGTCGATGCACTGACTGTCGCTCCCTATATGGGTGAAGACTCAGTAACCCCATTCTTGGGCTACGACGACAAGTGGGTGATTCTGCTGGCACTGACCTCGAACAAAGGTTCTCACGACTTCCAGCTGACGGAAGACGCTAATGGTGAGCGACTCTTCGAGAAGGTGCTGAAGACCTCACAGCAATGGGGTAATGAAGAGAACATGATGTATGTCGTAGGAGCCACACAGGGCCGTATGTTCGAGGATATCCGTAAGGTGGTGCCCAATCACTTCCTGCTGGTACCAGGCGTCGGCGCACAGGGCGGTTCTCTACAGGAGGTCTGCCAATACGGCATGACAAAGGACTGTGGTCTGTTGGTCAACTCCTCACGCGGCATCATCTACGCCTCGAATGGTGAAGACTTCGCAGAGGCTGCTGCCGATGCAGCCAGCAAACTGCAGCAGGAGATGGCAGAAGAACTGAAGAAGGCAGGTTTATAAGACCTGCCTTAATGCTAAGAAGATGAAGGAAGCCAAGATCATCAACGACCCCGTATTCGGGTTTATCAAGATACCCTGCGGCCTGCTCTATGGCATCGTCGAGCACCCCTTGTTTCAGCGACTGAACCGCATCAACCAGTTAGGACTGGCCTCAGTGGTCTATCCTGGAGCACGTCATACGCGATTCCAGCACTCGCTGGGCGCCTTCCACCTGATGAGTGAGGCCGTCATCTCGCTCCAGCAGAAAGGCATCTTCATCTTCGACACTGAGGCAGAGGCCGTCGAAGCCGCAATCCTGATGCACGACATCGGGCACGGGCCGTTCTCCCATGTGCTTGAGAACACCCTCATTCACGGCATCTCCCACGAGGATATCTCACTGATGATGATGGAAGAGATCAACAGTCACTTTAACGGTGCGCTGAATCTCGCTATCTCCATCTTCAAGGGTAACTATCCGAAGGACTTCCTCCACCAGCTCATCTCCAGCCAACTGGATATGGACCGTCTCGACTACCTACGGCGCGACTCGTTCTATACGGGTGTGACAGAGGGTAATATCGGTTCGGCACGCATCATCAAGATGCTCAACGTGGTGGATGATAAACTTGTGGTTGATCAGAAGGGTATCTATTCGTTGGAGAACTATCTCACTACCCGCAGGCTGATGTACTGGCAGGTGTATCTGCACCGCACGTGTGTCGCCTACGAGAAAGTGCTTGTCAACCTGCTCACCAGAGCCAAGGACCTGATCCGCTCAGGGCACGATGTATTTGCTTCGCCAGCCCTGCACTACTTCCTCAGCCACGATATCGACAAAGCGTGGTTTGAGAGCCACCCAGAGACCCTCTCCTACTATGAGGAGCTCGACGACTCAGACATCTGGAGTGCGATGAAGGCGTGGAAACACGACTCCGACAAGATCCTCGCGACATTGGCGACGGATATGCTAGACCGTCATATCTTCAAGGTAGAGGTTACTGAAACACCCGTTGAGGAAAGCCGGATTGAAGAGCTGGCCAAGGGTATCGCGGACCACATGGACATCTCCATCGACGATGCCAAACACTACATGATGAGCATCAATACGATCTCAAAAGATATGTATAATGTCGATGACGATAGTATCTCAATACTTTACAAAAATGACGAAATCCGCGACATTTCCGAAGCCTCTGAATTGCTAAATGTTCAATTACTTTCTAAAAAAATAAGAAAATATTACCTCTGTTATCAGAGAATTAAATAATTTTTGCTATCTTTGCAGAAATATTTTTCTGAAAATTTAAAATGATGGAATTTACAGCCAAACAAATAGCCGAGTTGATACAAGGCCGCGTGGAGGGAGATGAGAATACTGCCGTCCACACGTTTGCTAAAATCGAAGAAGGTGAGCCTGGTGCTATTTCCTTCTTGTCAAATCCCAAATATACCCATTTCATCTACGAGACCAAGTCGTCTATCGTACTCATCAATGAGGACGTCGAGTTGGAGAAACCTGTCAGTGCTACGCTGATCCGCGTGAAGAACGCCTATGAGTGTGTTGCCAAGCTGTTGCAGTTCTACGAGCAGATGAAGCCCCGCAAGACGGGTATCGACCCGCTGGCGAGCATCTCTCCCAAGGCCACTATCGGCAAGGATGTCTATATCGGAGCCTTTGCTGTTATCGGCGACGGAGCTGTCATCGGCGACGGCACTCAGCTCTATCCGCACGTCGTCATCGGCGATGGTGTGACGCTGGGCGAGAAATGTCTCATCTATCCGAACGTAACCATCTATCAGGGATGCAAGTTAGGAAATAATGTTACAATCCATGCAGGCAGCGTGATCGGTGCCGACGGCTTCGGCTTTGCGCCGAGCACTGGTGGCTACGACAAGATTCCGCAGATCGGTATCGTCATCATCGAGGACAATGTGGAGATTGGCGCCAACACCTGTATCGACCGTTCGACGATGGGACAGACCGTCATCCACAAGGGCGTGAAGCTCGACAACCTGATCCAGGTGGCTCATAACTGTGAGATTGGCGAGAACACCGTGATGTCGGCTCAGGTGGGTCTGGCTGGCTCTACGAAAGTCGGCTCTTGGTGTATGGTAGGCGGACAGGCTGGATTCTCTGGTCATATCCACGTTGCCGACAAGACCTTCGTGGGTGCCCAGTGTGGTGTCATCAAGGATACGAAGGGCAATGGCGAGTCGCTTATCGGTTCGCCGGCAATGGATCCGAAGATCTTCTTCAAGGCCAAGGCCATCTATGCGAAGCTGCCCGACATGTATCGTCAGATAGCACAGTTACAGCGTGAAATCGAAGAACTGAAACAGAAATAAGAGCACGATATGAAACAGAAGACATTAAAGGGCAGTTTTTCCTTGTTCGGAAAAGGACTGCATACAGGTTTGAACCTGACTGTTACCTTCAATCCTGCACCAGAGAATACCGGTTATAAGATTCAGCGTATCGACATCGAGGGTGAGCCCGTGATTGATGCGATTGCAGAGAATGTGGTTGACACCCAGCGCGGCACAGTGCTCGGCAAGGGCGACGTGCGTGTCTCTACCGTTGAGCACGGTCTCTCTGCACTCTATGCTCTGGGCATCGACAACTGTCTGATTCAGGTCAACGGTCCTGAGTTCCCCATTCTCGACGGTTCTGCCATCCAGTATGTGGAGAAAATCAACGAGATTGGCATCGAAGAGCAGAACGCTCCCAAGGACTGGTACATCATCCGCAAGAAGATCGAGGTGAAGGATGAGAAGACAGGCTCTTGCATCACCCTCCTGCCCGATGACTCCTTCTCGCTCACGTGTATGTGCTCCTTCGAGTCGAAATTCATCAACTCGCAGTTTGCCACCATCGACGATCCTGCCAAGTATCCCACAGAGATTGCCAGCGCCCGCACCTTCGTCTTCGTGCGCGACATCGAACCGCTGCTGCAGGCCAACCTCATCAAGGGCGGTGACCTCGACAATGCGATTGTCATCTACGAGCGTCAGACGACGCAGGAGCGCCTCGACATGCTGGCCGACATGCTGCATGTGGAGCACCGCGATGCCAACGACCTCGGCTACATCCAGCACAAGCCCCTGCAGTGGGAGAACGAGTGCACACGTCATAAGCTCCTCGACGTCATCGGTGATATGGCGCTAATCGGCAAACCCATCAAGGGTCGCATCATCGCCACTCGTCCTGGACACACGATCAACAACAAGTTCGCCCGTCAGGTGCGCAAGGAGATCCGCAAGCACGAGATACAGGCGCCCTTCTATGATCCCAACGAGGAACCCGTGATGGACGTGAACCGTATCCGTGAACTGCTCCCCCACCGTTATCCGATGCAGCTCGTCGATAAAGTCATCGAACTGGGTGCCAACTACATCGTAGGTATCAAGAACGTCACAGGCAACGAGCCTTTCTTCCAGGGACACTTCCCACAGGAGCCCGTGATGCCTGGCGTGCTGCAGGTAGAGGCAATGGCTCAGTGCGGTGGTCTGTTGGTACTCAACACCCTCGAGAATCCTGCTGAGTGGTCCACCTACTTCCTCAAGATCGACGGCGTGAAGTATCGCCAGAAGGTCGTACCAGGCGACACCCTCATCTTCAAGGTCGAACTTCTGGCACCCGTGCGTCACGGTATCTCCTCGATGAAGGGTTATATCTTCGTGGGCGATCAGGTGGTCGCAGAAGCCAGTTTCACAGCTCAGATTGTAAAGAACAAAACTATCGAATAATCACAATATGAATCAGATACATCCATTAGCAGTCGTAGATCCCGAGGCAAAGCTCGGCGACGGCAACGTGATTGGCCCGTTCTGCGTCATCGATAAGAATGTGGTCATTGGCGACAACAACAACCTCCTCAACAATGTGACCATCCACTACGGTGCGCGCATCGGCAATGGTAATGAGTTCTTCCCAGGAAGCAGCATCTCCACCAAGCCGCAGGACCTGAAGTTCAAGGGTGAGGACACTACTTGTGAGATAGGCGACAACAACTCCATCCGCGAGAATGTCACCATCAGTCGTGGTACAGCCTCGAAGGGCAAGACCGTCGTAGGTTCAGGCAATCTGCTGATGGAGAACATGCACATCGCCCACGACTGTGTCGTAGGCAACGGCTGCATCATCGGCAACTCCACCAAGCTGGCTGGCGAGGTCGAGATCGATGACTTTGCCATCATCAGTGCCACCTGTCTGTTCCACCAGTTCTGCAAGGTGGGCAGTTACATCATGTTCCAGGGCGGCACTCGCACCTCGCAGGACATCCCGCCCTACGTGATAGCCGGCAAGGAACCAGTACGCTATGCTGGTGTGAATCTGGTAGGTCTGCGTCGCAGGGGCTTCCCGCGTGAGACTATCGAGACCATCCACGAGGCTTATCGCATCATCTACTCTCAGGGTGTGCTGAAAGACGGTTTGGCTATGGCGCGCGAGCAGTTCCCCGACTCGAAGGAAGTGGAGTACATCTGCTCCTTCATCGAGACCTCTAAGCGTGGTGTCATCCGATAACAAAATGCTGCATTGACGCCCCTTGAAGAAGACGCTGATAGTCATCACTGGGCCGACAGCCGTTGGTAAGACGACATTGTGCATGGATATCGCCAAGCACTTTGGCATCCCCATCATCAATGCTGACTCACGGCAGATCTATCGGGAACTGAAGATAGGTACCGCACGACCCACCGACGAACAGACACAAGCAGTCAGGCACTATTTCGTAGGTACGCTCGGACTCGACGACTACTACAGCGCATCGCTCTTTGAACAACAAGTACTCCAGCTGCTCGACCAGCTCTTCCAGACCAGCGACTACGCCCTGCTCACTGGCGGCAGCATGATGTATATCGACGCTGTCTGCGATGGTATCGACGACATCCCCACCATCGACGAGGAGACCCGCCGCCTGATGAAACAGCGACTCGCTGACGAAGGACTGGAGGCACTCTGTGAGGAACTGCGCCGTCTCGACCCCGAATATTATGAGATCGTCGATCGTCAGAACCCACGTCGTGTCGTGCATGCCCTCGAGATCTGTACGATGACAGGCAAGACCTATACCTCGTTCAGACGGCGTGAACAGCGACAGCGCCCCTTCGGCATCGTGAAGATCGCCCTGAATCGTCCGCGAGAGGAACTCTATGAGCGCATCAACCGCCGTGTGGATCAGATGATGAGCGACGGACTGCTCGACGAAGCCCGCGCCCTCTACCCCAAGAAGGAGCTCAACGCCCTCAATACGGTAGGCTATAAGGAGCTCTTCGACTATCTCGACGGACGCTGGCCACTCGAAGAGGCCGTAGAGCGCATCAAGGGCAACACCCGTCGCTATGCACGCAAACAACTCACGTGGTATAAGAAAGACGAACAGATACGCTGGTTCCACCCAGACGACAAACAATCCATCATTGACTACATCATAAACTATGAAACAGAAGATACTACAAATCATTAGCAGAGCTTGGCAATGGATCAGGCAACTGTGGACTTGGTATAAGAGTCTCTATCAGGGGCGCCCTTGGTATGTCAAGACCCTTGTCGTCATCCTTTCCCTCTTCGTCTCCTTCTTCCTCTATCTGGGAGCCGTCGATATGAACTTCCTGTGGCTCTTCGGCAAGTCGCCCTCGATGTCAACCATCAAGAACAAGCGTCCTGCCGAGGCCTCGATGATCTATAGTGCCGACGGTAAGCTGATAGGTAAGTTCTTCAGCGAGAACCGTACGCCCGTCGAGTACGAGGAGGTGAATCCCGTTTTCTGGCACGCCCTCATCGACACCGAGGACGAGCGTTTCTTCAGTCATCACGGCATCGACTACACCGCCTTCGCCGCTGTCGCCAAGGAGTATGTGCTGCATCGCGACGCACGAGGGGCTTCTACCATCACCCAACAGCTCGCCAAGAACCTGTTCCGCACGCGTTCCGAATACTCTACTGGCTTGCTGGGCAATATCCCTGGTCTGAAGATGCTCATCATGAAGAGCAAGGAGTGGATCACGGCCTACAAGCTGGAGTATTTCTTCGACAAGAAAGAGATCCTGACGCGTTACGCCAATACCGTCGATTTCGGTTCCAACGCCTTCGGCATCAAGACGGCCTGCAAGACCTACTTCGGTTGCGCACCCAAGGACCTGAAGACCGAGAACGCTGCTATCCTCGTGGGTATGCTCAAGGCCACCACCTATTATAATCCTCTCATCAATCCAGAAAACGCGCTGAAGCGTCGTAACATCGTCCTCGACCTGATGCAGAAGCATGGTCACCTCTCGAAGGCCGAATGCGACTCACTGAAGCAGCTCGAGATCAAACTCGACTACAGCGTCGAGAATGCCTACGATGGCCAGGCCAACTATTTCCGTGAGGCGGTGGCTAACGAACTCAAGGACTGGTGCCACGACAACGGCATCGACCTCTATACCGCTGGTCTGCGCATCGAGACTACTCTCGACTCCCGCATGCAGAAATACGCCGAGGATGCTGCTCGCAAGCAGATGAAACAGGTGCAGCAGACCTTCAACTCGCACTGGGGTTCGACCAACCCCTGGCAGGATGCGCACCATCAGGAGATACCTAATTTCATCGAGGACATCGCCAAGCGTTTGCCCGTCTATAAGTACCTCTCCAAGAAGTTCGACGGTGACGAAGACTCCATCCGCTTCTACCTGAACCAGCCCCACACCGTGAAGGTGTTCGACTACGACAAGGGCCAGGTCGAGATGCAGCTCTCCACGATGGACTCCATCCGTTATATGGTGCGATTCCTCCACTGCGGTTTCGTGGCGATGGAACCCCAGACGGGTCATGTGAAGGCCTGGGTGGGCGACATCGACTTCCACACCTGGAAATACGACAAGGTGACGGCTATGCGCCAGCCCGGCTCCACCTTCAAGCTCTTCGTCTATACAGAAGCCATGAATCAGGGTATCACCCCCTGCGACTACCGCAAGGACGAGTATTTCTCGATGAAGGTGATGCAGAACGGCGAGGAAGTGACCTGGGCACCTCATAATGCCGACGGACGTTTCACCAACGCCAATATCTCACTCAAGCAGGCCTTCGCCATGAGTGTCAACTCCATCGCCGTGCGTCTCGGACAGGAGTGTGGCATCGACAACATCGTGAAGACCGCCCACGACATGGGTATCAAGTCGAAACTCGATGCGACGCCCTCACTCACCCTCGGTGCCAGCGACGTGAACCTCCTCGAGATGGTCAACGCCTATTGTACGCCTGTCAACGACGGTAAGGCCCACGACCCCGTGCTCGTGTCACGCATCCTCGACAGCGACGGCAACGAGATCTACAAGGCCTCAGAGGAAGAGACACAGGCTATCCCCTATCGCAGTGCCTTCCTCGTGCAGCAGTTGCTGATGGGCGGCATGAGTGGCACCAGTTCCCGTCTGATGGGATTCGTGGGCTACGACAAGGCCGCCAGCACAGACTTCGGTGGTAAGACCGGCACCTCCAACAATCACTCCGATGCCTGGTTTATCGGAACGACGCCTCGTCTGGTGGTGGGCGCCTGGGTAGGTGGCGAATACCGCAGTATCCACTTCCGCACGGGTATGCTCGGACAGGGTAACCGCACGGCATTGCCCATCTGCGGCTACTTCCTGAAGTCCGTCCTCGACGATCCCGCCTTCAAGCAGTATCGCGCCAAGTTCGAACCCTGTAAGGATGCCACCATCACACCCGATATGTACAACTGCGGAGGATACTTCCGCGAAGAGGTCGATTCTACTGATGTCGCCAACGACTCTATCGATGTCGATGACACACCAGCCCAGCTGCTCGACGAATTCGGTAATCCGCTGCCGAGACCCTCGAAGACACCAGAGCCCGACAACGCTGACAATACGGCTAATCCACCGCACAACGCAGAGGCCCTCAAGGAGGAATAGACCCTACGACAGCTGAACAAGACAGACCGCAGGCATGGAACTCGATCTCGACAACAAAGAGTGGCAAGACGCCCTCCAGATCATCAATTATACCCGTCGCTCGCTCTTCCTTACGGGGAAGGCAGGGACGGGTAAATCGACCTTCCTGCGCTACGTGGCCGACAACACGAAGAAGAAGCACGTCATCCTCGCCCCTACGGGCATCGCCGCCATCAATGCGGGTGGTTCCACGCTTCACAGCTTCTTCCGTCTGCCCTTCCATCCGCTCTTGCCCAACGACGCCCGTTACAGTTGGCGCCACATCAAGGAGACACTCAAATACACGGGTGCCCAGCGCAAGCTCATCCGCGAGGTCGAGCTCATCATCATCGACGAGATCTCGATGGTGCGCGCCGACATCATCGACTTCATCGACAAGGTGCTGCGCGTCTATACCCGAAACCCTGAGCCCTTCGGCGGCAAGCAGTTGCTCCTCGTGGGCGATATCTACCAGCTCGAACCCGTGCTCAAGGACGACGATCGTCAGCTTCTGCAACCCTTCTACCCCAGCAGCTATTTCTTCAATGCGAAGGTGTGGCAACAGATGCCCATCGTCTCCATCGAACTCCGCAAGGTCTATCGCCAGAGCGACCCCAACTTCGTTGCCATCCTCGACCGCATCCGCAACAACACCGTCACCTCGTCCGACCTCAACGCCATCAACCAGCGCGTGCTGACATCATCTCGCGACGACGACCGTCCGTCATCGAACAGTAAGTTGGAGATCACGCTGGCCGCCCGCCGCGACATCGTCGATTACATCAACGAACAGCGACTCTCTGCCCTGCCAGGCGACCCCACCACCTTCTTCGGCACCATCAAGGGCGACTTCCCTGAGACCTCCGTACCCACACCCATCGAACTCCAGCTGAAGCCTGGCGCACAGGTCATCTTCATCAAGAACGACAAGGACAAGCGCTGGGTGAACGGCACGCTGGGCACCATCGAGTACATCGCCGAGGAAGAAGGAGTGATAGGCGTCGCCACCGAAGACGGAAAGTCTCACGACGTCGAACGCGAAGTGTGGGAGAACATGCGCTACACCTTCAACGAGAAAGAACAGAAAATCGAGGAACAACTGCTCGGCACCTATACCCAGTTCCCCATCCGTCTGGCATGGGCCATCACCGTCCACAAGAGTCAGGGACTCACCTTCCAGCAGGTCGCCATCGACTTCGGAGGCGGCGGCGCCTTCGCTGGCGGACAGACCTATGTCGCCCTCTCCCGTTGTACCTCGCTCGAAGGCATCACCCTCAAGGCTCCCCTACGCCAGAGCGACGTCTTCGTGCGCGCAGAGGTCGTACAGTTTGCCAACCGTTACAACGACCAGCGACTCATCGACCAGGCGATGCAGGAAGGCAAGGCCGACCGTGAGTATCACGATGCCGTGAAGGCCTTCGACCAAGGGCGCTTCGACCTCTTCCTCGATGCCTTCATCAAGGCCATCCACGCCCGCTACGACATCGAGAAACCCCATATCCTGCGCTTCATCCGTCGTAAGCTCGGCATCATCAACCGTCAGAAAGCCGAGATCGAACGCCTCAAGGAGAAACACGCTCAGGAGATCCGCGCACTCCGCGACGAACTCGATGCGAAGCAAGACCTCCTGAAGCGACTGGCTGCCGAATACACCATCCTCGGTCGCGAGTGCGAACACGAGCACATGAACGAGGCCGCCATCCGCAATTACGAGAAGGCCCTCGAACTCTATCCCGACGCCAACGACGCCCGTCGCCGTCTCGCCAAACTACAAAAGAAGAAATCTTAATTAATCCCAGCAAGTCAGTTCGTGCTCGATCTCAGGCAGCAGCTTCTTGTGGAATACCGGTTCCTTGATGCCGGCACGCTTCTGCTGCCGATAGTCATCCAGCAGCCGGAACACATACTTGCCCAGTGCGAGGATAGCCACCAGGTTACACCCCGTCACCAAGGCCATAAAGAGGTCGCCCAGACTCCACACCATCTCCAGACTCGCCAGTGCACCGAACATCACCAGCACACCTCCCGACAACACGCGGAAGACGGTCAGCACCAGACGGTTCGACGTCATAAACCGGATGTTCGCCTCACCATAATAATAGTTGCCGATAATCGAAGAGAAGGCAAACAGACAGATGGCCACCGCGATGAAGACAGGTCCCGCACTGCCAATCTCCGACTGCAAGGCCGACTGCGTCAGAGCAATGCCGTTCAGCTCCGGCACCTCATAAAGTCCGCTGATCAGAATCACGAAAGCCGTACACGAGCAGACGAGCAGCGTATCCGTAAAGACACCCAGCGCCTGAATCAGACCCTGCTTCACAGGATGCGTCACAGTCGCCGTCGCTGCAGCGTTAGGCGCACTACCCTCGCCCGCCTCATTGCTGAAGAGACCACGCTTCACACCGTTGAGCACCGCCGCACCGATAGCCCCGCCCACGCTCTGTTCCAGTCCGAAGGCATTCGTCAGGATCACCTTCAGCACGTGCGGCACCAGTCCGATGTTCGTGATCATGATAAAGATAGTCAGCACGAAGTAACCGATAGCCATCAACGGCACCAGCACAGCACTCACGTTGGCAATACGGTGGATACCGCCGAAGACGATGACCAGCGACAATGCCGCGAGTATCGGTCCCACGACGAGTGGACTCCATCCGAAAGCCGTCTGCATGGCTCCGCAAATGGTATTGCTCTGTATCGAGTTGTAGGAGAGGCTGAAGGTCAACGTAAGGAGAATCGCAAACAGATACGCCATCCACTTGCAATGCAGACCCCGCATGATGTAATACGCCGGTCCACCCACGAACGAGTCCTTGTCACGCTGCTTGAACAACTGACCCAGCGTCGATTCCACGAAAGCCGTCGCCGACCCCAGCAGAGCGATCACCCACATCCAGAACACCGCCCCAGGACCACCGATGGCGATAGCCGTTGCCACACCGGCCAGATTCCCCGTACCCACTCGCGTAGCCACAGAGACGGCAAAAGCCTGAAACGAAGAGATATGCTTATGATGCTTGTTCTTGTCAGTCAGCCCATCCGTTCCCGACGTCGCCGAGTCAGTCAGCAGCCTGAACATCTCACCGATCATCCGGAACTGCACGCCCCGTGTCTTCCAGGTGAACCAGATGCCGCACGACACCAACACGCCGATCAGCACATACGTCCAGATGGCATCACTTAGCAGTATAACCCATTCCTTCATCAGCCAGTATCTAATTATAGTTTAAGTTCCCATTAATTGATGCAAAGATACGATAAAGAAACGAGCTATGCAAACCTTTATACGAAAATCCGTGAAAATCCGTGGAATCCGTGCCAAAATCACCCTCGCAGGAAACTGATCTTGCGGCGGTTCTGCTGACCGGGCGGGCGCACGGCAAAGTGAAGCCAGATGACACCGTTTGAGCCGTGCTCGAGGAGGAGTTCATCGAAGTCCTGATCAGTGCCGTCGGCGATGTCGAGCAGGATGCAGGCATAACGAATGAGCTGTTCTTTGCCTGCCACGCGGATATCCACCGCGCACCCCGTCACATGGTTGCTTGTAGGCACACCACCCGCCAGCTTATTCACCGCTGGCGAGCGATAGCCTGAATTGATAATAATCCCCTCTACATTCTCCGAGGTCTCATAATCCTCCCCAGGCTTCAGACAGTAGAGCGTATTATAACTATACCGCAACTCCTCCAGCCACCAGCAGAGCCGCTTCAGGTTCTCAATCACTTCGTGACTAGGAATATTCTTATCCGCCGTCACATGCTTCGTTTTCGTCAACTCCCCGAGCTTAAAGTGCTCGGAGAGTTTTGCTTGTTTATTCAATTCTACTTGATTCATACTATTAAGAAAAACATAAATGTCAAAAGTGGGAAAGTGGGAAACTTCGGAGAAGCCAAAGTGTTTCTCTGAAAACACCCATCAAGGTAACTCATTCACCAATTTCCGATACAATCCGTACTTCACTTTCTCCACTGCGCCATCTTCCTGAAAGCGGATGATGGCTCGTGAAGCAGCCGTACTCGAACAGCCAAACACTTCCATGAACTGCTGTGTCTTGAACTCATCCGGCAACTTGCGGAAGCACTCATCATAGCGAGTACTGCGCCGACGCTGCACGAACTCCTTGTTCTGATCTGCGAAATAGTTGAAGGCCATCTCGCCGAAGAAGAACTGCTGACATTTGTACTGAATCTCCATAGCCAACCGGCAGAGGCGCCGGTCCCTGTCGTCCATCGTCAGCGTCCTGCTCTCCTGCCATTCTTCCCAATGACGCATCAGGATAAAGGGCAACGAGATACCGATGCCGTAGTACGGTATTCGTTTCAGCAGCGTGCGGTCGGCCTTGTCACCGTTAAACTCCGCTATCTCCAAGTGCGCTGTCTGCCACTCGAAGGTCTCGTCGTTCAGCGGTTCGATAGGCAGCTCACCCTCGACTCTGTCCAACCGATATGCCCACGTGCGGAGCGTCTCGTTGGCATCAGGATCCACCTGCTGGTGACGCTTCGCCATACCCTTATCAGGCAACGGGATGACAGCCAGTCGGGTTGACATACCCGTACCGAAGTTACGCTGGTTCACCTTGCGGTGCAGGGCATAGGGCGTACCGGTATAGATGAAGTTCCAGAACACGTTGAACATCCCCGTCACCGACTCCTGATTGGCATACATCTGTCCGTCCTGCTCGTTGTGAAAGGCCTTCAGCTCCAGTATCTCGCGGTCCTTCCAGTCACCGCCCTTGTTCTGCTTGGTGACATTGTCGAGTTCCGCGTCAAACGAGAACATGTGGAGGTTCAGAGGCTCTCCCTGCACCGTCTCGACAGCGGCATTCATGTGACGGATAAACTCACCGGTAGCAGTACGCGCCGGATGCACGCGGATACCGACCACAGGCCTTTTCAGAGCCTCACCCTTCTGCGCCTTTGTCGAGGTAGTGCGCTCCGTGCGGCCTTCCTTGTAGCGGTTCACCGCATCAATCAGACATTGGTCTGCCTGAATCATCGGGTCGGCAATCTTCTTGTAGAACTTCTCCACAATGTTCTTACCTGCACCTGGGTCACCGATGATGAAGATGCAGTAGTTCAGACGACGCACCAACTCCGGCTCATACCAGAAATGATACCACGCCCGGGTCATCAGCGTGCCGAACAATGCCGCACTGGAGAACCACACTGCCGCCAGCTTATGCGGATGCACATTCAGGAAGAGTTCCTTCAGGCAGGGGTAATACGCTGCCATCTCCTGCAGCTCCTCAGCCCATGCATCCAATGGAAGTACCGCGTAAACGTCGTTGTCATCAGAGTTCTGAGGTGTGAGGGCTGAAGTCTGAGGTTCCGATGCCTCAACGGCTCCCGAAGCCTCCAGCGCAGCCTTCATCTCCTTCGAGATCTTCGGAAACCACGGCTTCCCCTTCTTGGCGTTCTCGTTCTCCTGTGCCGCCACATAGTCTGCCGCATTATTCACGGTACGCTCCACGTCCTCCTGTCGCTCCTCGACAATCTCCTGTACCCACTTCTGAGCCATCAGCAAAGCCAGAGTCGCCTGTTTGTCGCGGTCAGTCATGATATACAGGTCACGAGCCAGCACCACGCTGGCTTCATGCCTTGACACATTGTTGCCGCTGAATCGCTGCTTGCTCCAAGCCTCGATAATCGTCAGATACGGCACGTTGTGATAAGTCAGAGGCTCAACAGCCAACTGGTTCTCTCCATCACATCCTGATACATCATGTCGGTTTTCTGCAGCACCTTGAACGGCAGCCATATCAGGGCTATCAGCACCACTCTTAGCAACGTCAATAGTAGGCTGGCTATGACCAGCATGATACTCATCATCATACTTCTTACCAAAATCTTCGCTTTCATAATTAATCAGTCTTTCTTCGTCAATAAAAATTACATCATCACGCGTCGTCAGGAATGCTCCCCGGCTGGCATCCTTGCAGGCCTCGTCAGGGTTCAGCCCCAGCTTTTGTGAAAAGACGATCTGGTTGTCTATCAGGTTGCCAACCGCTGCATCAGCGATAAAGACCACCTTCAGCCCCTGCCCCGACGGTGTTACGAACACAAAGAGAATCCTCGCCTTGTCTTCATCCGAGAGTTTGGCATAAGCAGCAGCCCAGACCTCACGAGGATCGCCCTCAATGTGATCAAAGTCTATCACGCAGAGTCCGTTCAGGCGGCAATGCTTCTGCAGTCGCCAGCAGCCCGTCACCGACTTCTTCTCGCCAGTCTTCTTGTTCTCAATCTCCTTTACCGACTCCTCAAAGGTGCCGATGAAGATAGCCAAGGGTAGCCCCTTCTTCTTGGCATCGTAGGTCTTCTTGTCGCCACGAGCCAGCGCCTCACGGGCCTCCTTCACCTTTCTCATAGTTTCAGGCGCCGAAATGAGCGCCCGAAACTGTTCCAGAGTTACTACCTCAGTTGGCAAACCGAAGCTTCGTTGATAACAAAACATTTGTCGATCTTACTTGTTAGATTGTAAAGCTCTTTCCTTACGTCTATCAATCCTTTGGCCTCGAAGGTGAGCCAGGCGCAGACCTTGCCGTCCTTTGCCGAGAACTTCACCTTGACATTCGGCTCATCCATCAGGAACTCCCCTTCCGGCAGTTGCGGCTCGCTGATCTGGATGTCCTTCGTCAGCTTGGCCAGCTCCTTGTGGAAGTAGGCCGCCTTGTCGGGCACGTCGCCAGGACATTTCAGCTCCACACACGTCAGCGGATTCTTGCCCGAGGTGACATACCGCTTCGACTTGCCCACCTTCTTCACCTCCTTCTGTGAGGGCTCGCCCTGAGCCTGCGGGTCCACCTCTATCGAACCGTCATCATAGATGCGGGTGTTCGACTTAAACGACTTCTGCAGCTTCCTGCGTGGAGAAGAGGTGCCTTGCACCTCATTCTCCTGCTTCTTCATATCTTCCATGAGTTCTAAAAATTCAAGTGTCATGCCATTGAAATCTTATCAAGATAGATCGTCGTAGCCTGCATCTGTTCTCCAGTCTGCTGAGACATCCAGTCTCTCACAACCATCGAGCACTGCACCCTGTAGAAGTAGTTCTTGTCGTACGTCGGACAGTTCACTGCGCGTTCACCTGTCACCTCGCCCAAAAACGTGTCAATACCATCAGTCAGCTTGAAGGTGACAGCATTCATCACCTTTTCCTGACCACTTTTCTTGTCGATGTACTTTCGTGTAGAAAGTGCCGACTGCTCCAAAATCCTAACAGTCTTTTCCATTCTTTTTTACCTGTTTAAATTTTGTTTCCTTGTCCTTATGTCCTTTTCCTTGAATCAAGTTTTTGATGTACTCGTGTCCCTTCGGAGTCCACACCGGAAAGCGCGTCTCAACGAGGTCGCCTTTCGAATTGTAGCGGAAGTGGCTTCGAGTCTTTGCGTATCCAAGCCCTGCATAACGTTTGCAAAGCTTCAGTTCGTAAGTTGAACGCTCACGAAAGAGGAACCCCACATCTATCAGATAGTGGTGTAGATCCAGGGCTGTGATTCCTATCTCCCTTGCCAAGTCGGAAGAGAGTATACAGTCATCAGTACCCGCATTACGTTTCTTCTGCAGCTTGCGTATAAATTCCTGAGTAGGCTGCATCATCATTTTTTCTTCGGTGGTCATATTCCTTTATTTTTTATAAAATGTACTTGCGTAGGTGTGCATGCGCGTGTGTCGCGTATGCGTTTTGAAGTTGTGTATGTAAACATGTCAAAGAGCACCGTCGATCAATTTCGACGATGCAAAAGTAGACTTTATTTTTTGAAGGAAATTGGCTTTTAAAGTACCCTTCCCGTACTTTCCCGCCATATCCCGAGATATCCTTTCATATCCCGTAATACCCTGACAACAAGGCATAAAAAAAGCACCAGAAGATTATTCTGATGCTTATAAACAACACTGCAAGATAGCCTACTTTGTATAGCTATTACTGAAATGCTTTTCGCTATAGCCGTCACCCGTTGGCATACCCAGTCGTACCAGTTCCTTATACATAACTGCCGAAACAGAAGGCAACAAAACCTTGCCCTTCTGCTTCAACTCTTTCAAGTACGCACATATCTCAGGAATCTTTTGATAGGCCACCAATCGTTTTATAGCCTGATGAATACGCCAAGCCTCTTCATCGTCTATCTCTGGATGAACGAAATGGAAACGTTCCTCGTTGCGTTCCTGAGGATTGTCAATGCGTTGTTCTTCTGCAGATGCAGGTTGCAGCGTTCCATCCTCCTTGATCTCCTCATATTCTGCCTCTTCTGCATCAGCTGTATGCCACATGCCATTCTTGTCTTGCACCAGTGTCACCTTGCCACCAGCATTCACCTCGATGTTCGGCCCGTAGTTGTTCTTGATATTGAATCCCATCGTCTAATCTTTTTTCTTGTTGCCTAATTTTTTCTGCTCCCTTTCAAACTGTTCTATGAAGTGAATCTCTACGGGAGTCAATTCATTAGCAGTTCGTTCTTTAAACTTGTCGTATTCGGCATCGGCCTTCTCCTTAGCCAGTTTTGCAGAAATTCTCCCTGCATGGGTTAATATCTCCTTGTCTGACAGACGCAGAAAATCGTCGAGTTTCTGAATCCAATCACGCATATACATAGGTTTATGGTCTTTGGCACGCAGTTCTGCATAGTCAATATACAGGTTCACGATGCGATTCAGCGTATCAATCTCTTCTTCGTTGAGATAATTTTTGGCAAACTCGGCATCCGTGCGCTTTGGCATCATCCCCGTCCAGGTGGTAAGTCCCATAAAGTCCTTGGCGGCATTGGCGCGATCATATATTATCTCTGCCGCCGTATGTCCATGAGCAGCAAAATGCATTTTGTTCTGAACGGTGGCAAAGAATTGTTTGGTGATTTCTACTCGCGGGTCGTAGTCGATGCTGAGGGCATAAATCTCCAACACCTTGCGATAGAATATCTTCTCTGAAGAACGTATATCACGGATACGCGCCAGCAGTTCATCGAAATAGTTACCACGACCTGCATTCTTCAATAGTTCATCGTTCAGCACGAACCCCTTCTTGATATACTCTTTTAAAACGGATGTTGCCCACTGACGAAACTGAACGCCACGATAAGAATGTACGCGATAGCCCACACTGATAATCATATCAAGGTTGTAGTAGGCAATGTCACGTTCGACCTTTCTTTTGCCCTCAGTTTGAACTGTTGCAAAAAATGCAACGGTTGAGTCAGGCTGTAGTTCTCCCTCTTCAAACACATTTTTTATATGCCTTGAAATGGTAGATTTGTTACGCTGAAACAGTTCTGCCATCTGGTCGAGCGATAGCCAAACTGTTTCATCCTGAAGCTTAACTTCAATTTTTGTCACTCCGTCGGGCGTCTGATATAGCAATATCTGTCCTTTATCTTCCATATCTCCAAAATGTAGTTTTCTTCCCGTTTATTACTTATCATCTTTATTGGGCAGCGTCAGCGTCCCACCATTGTGCTCAATATTCGGCCCATAGTTCTTGTCGATGTTCGTTCCCTTCTTATCGACAAACTCAAGATGAATATTCTGTGTCATTGGCTTGTTAGCCGCTTTTTCTACAGCATCTGCAAGTTTATCCTGCCTTTGTTCCTGTCGGTCTTGCTGTTCTTTCTGCTTCGTCAATATCAGCTCATTTATCCGTGGGGCATATTTCTGCCATGTTGGGTTCAGAGCAAATAGCGAAGACATGGTTCCAAAATAAGATAGCGCCAATTCGGTGGGGAATCTTAAGAAAGAAGTAGTCAGATCTTCTCCAGAGATCCTTTCGTTCTCCACATCGTCAACAGCATTCTTCAATTGTTCCAACACATTCTTGTATTGACTGGAAACTTTGTCGATGTCCCCTTGTAGTTTAGATATAATCCTATCTCTTTCTGCCAACTTCTCTTTCAGGTCTGCAATGGTGGCTGCAGGACGACTATCAGCCATTGCCAACACAAAATGCTTTGGAAACAGAATGTGGTATAACTCGTCAAGGTCTGTTTTCTGTTCTTCAAGTTCCTCTTTACCGCGCGCTTTTCGAATGGCAGCTTCGAGTTTATACCTTGTATCAACTTTATAGCTACAAATCTTCTCAATATTGTTTTCTACAAGAGGCAAATACAGGTGGAGATAATGTTTGCGATTATTCTGTCCTGTCTGATTGACCACGGCGGTAAAGTTATTAAGTGCTGTACCAATTACACGACCAATAGCCATGCCATACATCCATGAGAACTGATGCCATTCACGTTTAAACAATTCCATCTTCATTTCATCAATGAAATCGTTGCTCCATGATTCAGCAATCATCAAGACACCTATCAGGAAGCAATAGTATTCAGTACGAAATCGATTAAACTGAAGCCCCCCCGACTCTTGTATAGTCTGCCAAAGCAGTTGTTTCAATGATTCCCATTCTGACTTATCAAGCATGTTAGGGACCTGCAAAAGGAAATCCTTACATAGAACTTCCTCATCAGAACTATAATCTTGTCGTGGGCATTCGTTATCAATAAAGGCTATATATGGGTTTTTCCCTTTATATTCAGGAAGTTCAGTATATTCATTTTCAATAAAAAACTTCATCCCCCATAGTTTTTCCTCTTTCTCAGCCTCATACAGCTCAATCCTGTCTGGAAGCTCATCCATATACCATGCACCATCCTCATTCTCATCACACAGATTAATAGCAACCAACATCATTTTTCTGCTATCCATCACAATGATGCCAGTACGAGGAAGATTCAATTCCCAAATTCTAAAAGCCACAACACTACCTCTACGAAGCATCTGAGGATGCACTCGTTTACGGGATTGTACGTTGGGGAACGGCAAATTATATCTCATTTTTCTTCCTATTTACAACATTATTTTTCTTTTGGCAATTTGAGGGTACCACCATTATGCTCAATATTTGGTCCATAGTTTGTGCCGATATTCGTTTCCTTCTTTAGCACGACATCGCCATTAACGGTAATGTTTTGAACCACAACATTCTTATTTTCAGTATTCACATCAACAGCACTTTCAGGTTGTTTCCCTTCGTTGACAATAATAAGGCTTTGATCTATTTCCTCAGTCTCGCAGTACTCAATATTCAAACAAGATTTTACTTCTTTTCCAGTTAGTATATCTGTAATAAAACAGATTTCATCAAGAAGGTAAAGGAAACGGCGTTCTTCTTCCTCTGTGATACTGTTTTGGTGATTTATCAAAAACGTTCCCATCAGTTCTAAACCATTATCCAACAGAATACAATTAAACCAATGTTGGCCTAATTCACATTGCAGAAATTCCTTTATCAACGATGAACGTGTCTCTATTAATTTCTTTACGCCCAAGTTGTCTGGATATTCATCAAATATATTTTTAACCTCAGAATAAGAAACCATATACGACATAAACAAGCGATATATAATAGCATGAATCGCATCGCAATGTCCATATTGATTCAGTATGTTTAATTCTGAATAGCGAGAAGTAAAATCGCTTAGTGACCTATTGTAGCTATCAATAATACAATCAGCGAGATTACGCGTTACGCTACCCACAGATTCAACTTCAGTCATATTTCCCTTTTTGCGAACATCTTTAGCATGTTGCAAATAATATTGCCAGTCTTCGTCCCATTCGCGTTCTTTCTTTAAGCCATTCAGTATTTTCTTCTCTATAGAAGGAAGATCCTTAATAAAATTTGCATCATCTGGCAAATCGCATAGATATGTTATGGCATATTTCTCATAAGTAATATTGCAGGCCCTTGGGTGTAGGTATTCCATGATTTGTATATCATCCTTAAACCTATCACTAATGGATCGTTGCATTCTAAGCAGCACCAGTAACATGGGCAACGCAGCCTTATCTTGCGTTTCGAGCTTACAGAAAAAATCAAAAGCCATTTTGAACCTCTCAAGATCATCTTCTTTAACGGCCCAATTCATGACGGTATCCCATTTTAAGAACTCTGCTTTGATAATACGGAACGCCTTAAAATGTAGAAACCAATTATCGTATGAATCATCACCTCTATTTGGTGAAAAGCCAATACGTGTATGGCACGTATCGCAAAAATCTTTCCAATACTTTTTATGGATGCCATCTAAAGAAAAAATCTCGGCATCTTCCAAGTGAATAGCTTTATAGGGAATCTTCATACAATATTATTTCATCCAAATTTGAGAGGTTCGAAACTATGAGTAATATGATATCCTATTTTAGATATTTGTCAAAAACAGTCTGTTTGGTACTTTATAATATATTGCTATTTCTTCCGCATAAAAATTACTTTAATATATTGAATCACATGGCGTTTCTATAGAGTAAAGGACTATACCCCGTTGTCTTCAGTTTCATCATTTCTTTCATTGTAGTATCAGTGAAAGTATGCCAGATATTCAATTTCAATGGTTTATATTCATCAAACATCTGCCCAAGAAACTCTATCTCGAATACCAAACGTATATCGTTGGGATCATTGTCTGGTTGTCCTTCTTTGCGACTACCCACACGTGCTATTCTAATTAAATACAAATCTTGCACACCTTTGCCTTTCAAATAAGGCATAAAGTAAAAGAGCTTATTAAGTTCAACAGTATCAGGGAATCTCTTGCCTGTGTAGTATATCTTTGCCGACTGATCAAGATAGCGTTCCATATTGTCTGGCTTCACCAAACTGAGGAGACAGTTTTTTGACAAATCAACGGGCATTCCATCTATTGTGGAAAGTTCTTGTTGGGGAATATTCTCGCTTGCAAGACTATTTGAGACGATATACTCTGGATATTGCTGCATCACCTCAAAAAGGTCTAACTGTTTATAATGAACAGGCGTTTGGATAGCAGGTACAGTTGGGATTTCAACATGAGGTACGACTTCCGTTTCTTTCTGCTTATTGAAAGTGTAGAAAGCGAAGTCACCGCCACCTTGCCAATTAATAGCCTTGGAAATGCCTCCTTCTTCACCATTGATGACTAGATTTAGTCTACAAACTACCAAATCCGTCATTTGGTCACCAATCTCAATACCAATATAATTCCTATTCAACTTATGGGCTGCGGCAACAGTAGTACCAGAGCCTAAGTAACAATCAAGAACATAGTCTCCTTCATTTGTCGCAATTTCAAGAATCTGCTTAATCAGTTCTTCTGGCTTTGGTGTGTCGAATACTTTGTCACCATCAGGGAATAATGACAGCAGGTGCTTCTTGGCGCTATCTGTGGTTCCTATTTCATCACCAGTCCATAATGTTTCTGGTGTTAGTCCAACCTTTGCTGAAGAAAGAAATTTTTTTATACGTGGAGTGTTATTGCCATCTATACCAAACCAAATGTTGTTCTCTGCAATTTCACGCTTCATTCTTTCCTCATTGTACGCCCAGCAACGTCCCTTAGGTGGATCATGTCTTGTACCATTAGGGGCTACAATAGTGTAAAACTGACTAGGGACGGCGTGTCCTGCCTGAACATTTGCCGTTATTGATTGCCAAGGGCCTCTAGGATCATTATCAGGGTTCTTATATTTTGCCTTGATGAAATCCTTATCAACAGGGAGCAGATTTCTTGATTTCTTAAATGCATTGATATCCTTTGCGTAAACAAGGATGTATTCGTGATTGCACGAGAATACCGCTCTATTTTCTCTGGTCTTTCTCTGTTGCCAGACAATAGTCGCTGCAAAATTCTCACGTCCAAAGACCTTGTCTGCCTCAACCTTCAGATAAGCCATTTCCTTGTCATCAATGGAAATCCAAATACTGCCATCTTGGCTGAGTAATGGTTTTAGTAACCTTAAGACATTTCGCATGTCTTTCAACCACGAAGACTGCGAAGCGTTGTCGTTGTAATAATGATAGTTGTCACCATTATTATAAGGCGGGTCAATGTATATGCACCTAATTTTTTTGCCATATTTGGCAACAAGTTCAGGAAGGATGTCTTTGTTGTCCCCCTTAATGAGCAGATTCTTGCAATCCTCTCTGCCCATCGACACATTTGGTACGTATGTAAATCTTTCTTTATCCATCAATTAATTATTTGTACAGACTATTAGCATTTCTGCCTCGTCTGATGATTCGAGAAAATGCTCAGTAGAGTTGAGTTTGTTATGTGTGAAGTGTCCAGCTGATATCATGTCAACATGATTAAAGTACTCTTTTGCCAATGATATGAGTTGCTGCATGGTGACCACTCTAGGATGAGTCTTTTTTGTCTCATCATATGGAGAGTATGACAACAGCAAGCTTCTATTTGACTTCGATATTATGCTGAACATGTTTCTAAATGCGTCAGGTGCCTGGCTTCTTATGCAGAATGGCGACTGATGACGGTCTTTTCTGTAAAGTCCGTTGCTGATTTGAGTTACACCATGAATGTTTACTGTAGAAATCTCTGGAGAATCTCTCAGCACCATCGTTTCCAATACATGATAGAATCGGCTATAGTGGTCTCTCGTATAGGGAGGGTCTGCATAAATTGTTCTAACAGAATCTGGCAGAGAATTCAGACATTGCATATAGTCACATTGCATCGTCGTGTTCAGAAAACCACCCTTTGATAGCGCAATATATTTGCGAAGCCATTCTTGATAGAGGTCTATCGCATTGACGGTTTTATCTTGTACTGCCTTGTTGTATACAGTTGTCTTTATCTTTCCTTTCGAATCACGAGCCTTTATTGGCTGTGCAAAGTGTTTGCCAACCGTATCAACCATATCACTGGCGGTACTCAACAAAGCAGCTAATAGGACTTCTTTGTATTTTGAATTTTCCTGCTTATTTATGATTCCTAATAAAATGTCTATATGAGCAGCCTGACGATATGAGAAGAATACACCGCCATAATACCTACTAATAAGTGATTTCTCGTTTGCGAACCCATTTGCTGCTAAATTCTTACTCACTAAAGAGAGTGTCTTGGCAAGGGGCGAATCACCTCTTTCGAGATTATACACCTCAACAGAACCATGTTCTAATATATCAGTTAGTGTTTGAAGGTCTTTGTTTTCAATGGCCTCTTCTTCTGACATAATAAGTGGTTCGAAACAGTTTATGAGCCGACATGCTTCATCAGATTCCGTTGATTCGATTAATGGTGCAATTATAGTTTGATCTATTTTGTTGTCATGCAAAAGTGCATCGCAAATAATCTTCGAATAACTTTGAATATCACATGCAACAACAGGAAACAAACGCGAGAGTTTATAAGATACACAACCAGAGCCTGCAAACAAATCGCATACCCCTGCACCTTCAGGGGTTACTCTACGTACATTCTCTTCGATAAAGTCGAGAAGTCGCAGCTTGCTGCCAAGGTAGTTGAGCGTTCTAAAGTCGTATGCCATGTTAGATAATCAGTTCAGGATAAATAGCGTGGATAGCTTCAACGTGTACAATAGCCCGTTTTAGCTCACGAGCATTGTTCGTTGTTTCTTGATAAAGATATTTTTTGATTCTTTTATAACCTTTATCGCCATGCTTTAAAACTTGATATAAGAATTCATCGTTATACAACTTGATAAAGATGCCTATAGGTCTTTTGTCATCACCAGGATATGCACCTTCCGTCTCTGCACATTTGATTTCAAAACGATAGTTGCGGCTTTTTACTGATACAGCCTGACGTGTTTCAACTTCACCAAGAGAACCGTCTTTTGCAATGTTCATTAGCTTAATATTATAAGCATTATTACCACGTTCTGCACCAAAGAAATCTTCGAAGATATTTACAGGAAAGTTTACCTGCTTCCAACGTGGACCGCTGCCAATTTCGGCAATTAATACTTCTTCACCTACAAGCAAAGACTCTTCTGCTTTAGTGGCTTTGTCTTTATGATTATCTTGTTTGGCTTTTTTTACCTTAACATGACGTTGGGGTCTGAAACCAGTAGGCAATGACTGAATTGCAGCTCTCTTGAACAAAGATGTTCCGCCACTCGTTGCTTTAACTTCATCGCCTCCATTGTCATATCGTTCTGCTCTTTCACTTTCAGATAGGATATACTTTTTGGCAAACAAATCATCAATAAGTTCCTGAGTTACAGGATATAAATGTGTTTCTGTTCCTTCCAAAATGCCCTTCCAATATCTATAGAAGTCATCATGTACAGAAGACGGATCAATGGTGTCTTTTATCAGTAGAGAACATTCAACGTTTTGAACGAGACCAGGGACCGTCAAATTGTTCGAGCCAACAATCAAGGTAAAGATGTCTCTATTCTCAAACAAATATACCTTGGGGTGAAAAATGTTCTTAGAACTAGTATGGAAAATGCGTGCATCAACGTCCCAAGCCAACACCTCTTCTAAGGCTTCTTTCGAGGTTCCTTTTTGGTCAATGCCTAGAACTACTTTTATTTTCATTCCCTTAGCTTTTCCTTCCTCAATGTATTTAGTTAGTGCAGACACACCGCCATAGCTTGCAAAAGCCACAAGGCAAGTAAAGCTATCGTATATCTGGGACTCGAATTGTTTGATTAATTCTTTTCCAACAGAGGAATCTTCCTCTAAATTATAACCTTGTCCAATTATTATGGTTTCCATATCTTTATTTGTTTTTCTTGTTTTTACCTTCTTTCTCCAGTCTCAGTTGCCAAAGAGTCTTGCTGTTATAAATAAAGTATTTGGGGCCTTGGTAAGTACCTGCTGGTATTCTCTTCTCCTCAGGCAAATACTCCAGCAAAAAACGATTAAGCGTAAACTCTTTGCCTTGATAATCAATCGTGTTATCAGAAGCGACTTTTACCTTCGCTCCTGTAGAATCAAAAGTCAACTCATCACCAGGCCTCAAACCAATCATCGAGAATTTGAATGGCGGACGGCGATCTGTCTTGGCCTTTGGCTTCTCCTGCTTCTTTGACTTTGCTTTCTTCTGAGGAGCAGGCGCTGCTGCTGGGGCTGCTTCATTAAAATGCTGTTCTATGTACTCCCTCAGAGCCTTATACTCATCCTTTGAAAGTTTCGTGGTAGATGGGCGTTTACCCATCAACCCCTTACTCATCAATGCACCATGTTTGAGGGCAGGACTATGAGTCTCAGCGATGGGACGCACAAGGAAGTATGTCTTGTTGCTATCGTCACTATCGCTACTGCCAGAAGCAACAAATTCATCTTCCACATCCATTTCTGGCGAATATGGTAGTTGGCTCGCCACAACCTCAACCTTGAAACGAACAGCACTCTCAGGACGTGCTGCATAGAGATAAGCGATGTCGCCCTTCTGTACATTCAGCACACCAGCCTTGTGGGTCCAATATATTTCACCGTATTTCTTGAGGCAGTCTTCAACTTTGAAGTATTTCGAATCATAGCAAATCAACCATACATTACCATTGGAATGGTGTGAAGAGCCTGATGACGAAGTTTTAGCGGGAACTGGCATGTTGGGGACTGCTGCCCCCTTTAGTGTGGCAGAAAAATCAATATCACGCAGCATCTTTGTCAGTTCTTCCTCAGAGAATTGGTCTTTGTGCCATGCAGAAAGATAAAAGAGCATCGCAGCGTCTATTCGCGACTTGGGGTGAGCAATGATGTCGTCTCTTAACTTGTCAAGTTCTGCTTGATGTCGCATCTCGTCAATTCTCTGTTTACAAAAGGCAAGAACACGAGCCCTGTCATATCCATCCTTTGAGAACTGATCTATAAAAAGAGCTCCCTCGTTGCTGTTAAGTTCCAAAGGAATTCTTAGTACAGATACAGCATCTTTACTACCAGCCATGTCGTAGAAAACCTCAATATGTTCGCCAATATAGATACCAACGCTGAGTTTTAACTGGCGCATATATGACTGCAATTGCTCAATATCTTTTTTAACGAGTTTGTGAGAAGGACGCTTGACTTCAATCACAAATTCCTCTTCGCCATCTTTCTTAATCAGAATGTCAGGCTGAATATGGTTGCTGTTGCCAATATGTATGGATGGTTTGTGACAGATTTCTCCATTAAACAGGAACCATCCCAGCAACTGCAGCTGCTGCTCAATCAGAGAATGATAGTCACTCTCCTCAACATTTTTCTTTTTTGCTTCGCTTAGTAGATATACGAATTGGTTCCACTTCGTCTGCATAGGTTCTCATTTTGTTGGCTACAAAGTTACAAAATCTTTTCTATAACATAAACACATCTACCCAAATTTACACATTATTTAATAGAATGTACAAAAAAGCATGTTAAACAATGTCAGGAATTCCCTAGCTATTACTAAATGGTGTGACTTTCGAAGTTTCCCACTTTCCCACTTTTGACATTTGACATTTTGTATTTTGGGGTTAAGGTTATGAAGAATTGAAAAGTAGCAACAAATTTAAATTTTGGTATCTTTATTAGAAATTTTATATTAATATTATATATATTATAATATATATAATATTAAAGATTCTATTTGTAGAAATCTGAAAATACAGATGTCAAAAGTGGGAAAGTGGGAAAGTGGGAAACCTCGTCACAAAAAAGTTGCCATGAAAGCAAAAATAATTGCGAAAAAACTTGCACAATTCGGAAATTATTTGTACCTTTGCAACAAAGTTGCAAGAATGACATCGAGCAGCGAAAATTGCGGCATAACTATCGGACAAATTTTTCTTAGTGCACGAGAAAGTGTTCCCTAGTATAGCAGCAAAAAGCACGAATCAAGGAAAAGGTTTTAAGGAAGAGGAAATTATTTTACAACCTTAAAATTTTTGAATTTATGGCATTGAAAGTAAAAGCAGTTGAACGAAAGATTAAGTTCAGTAAGGACGAGAATGATCCTGGCGTGTATCGCTATGTGATGAGCCCTGAGCTCTACATCGCACTGAGTCAGGCGAAGGTGATCCGTGAGGCGGCTCTGCGCTCAGGCGTGAGTCAGGGTGTGATGAAGGCCTGCTGGGATGCAGCCGGTGAGGTGATCAAGGCGTGGGCGACCGAAGGTCACAGTGTGGCACTGCCCGGACTGGGTACGATGCGCTTCGGACTGCGCGCCAAGTCGGTCGAGAAGGTTGAGGACGTGAAGACGGGTCTGATCTCCAGCCGCCGCATCATCTTCACCCCGACGCAGGACCTGAAGGATGAGTTGGCCGACACCGCCATCCAGATTACCTGCTACGACCGCAACGGTGAGATCGTGAAGCGTGTGACCTCTGCCGACGCAGGCACCGTAGAGGATCCTGAGGGCGACAGCAACGGCACCGAGAATCAGGGCAGCAGCTCGCAGACTGGTGACAACACGCAGAGCGGTGGCAGCACTGACACTGGTGGCTCGACCATTCCAGGCGAGGGAGACTGATTTAAAGTGAAGAGTGAAGAGTGAATAGTGAATAGTGAAGAACCTAAGAATTATGACAAAGAAGGAGACCTTTAAGTGGATTGTGCAGATCATAGCATCTGTGGCGACGGCGATCCTGACGGCGCTGGGAACCGTATCTTGCATCGGATACTAACATCAAAGGGAGCTTGCTCAACTTGCAGGCTCCCTTTTTCGATGCTCTTAAATTCGTCTTTGGACAAGTGTCACAATGTGATACTCAGCAATTCATGAGCAAATTTGTGTATGCCTTCCCGTATTCTCTCTGTTTGCTTTTTTCTGGGTACGGCACGATGATTCAAATAGTTGGAAAGCTGTTTCTGATTAATGCCTGTCATCTTCTCCATACCTGCCAATGACATGAAACTGGAATAATACTCCAGGAAACTCGCCACATCGAACTTCCACTCTATCTCATAATCGCCTTTTATCTCATCAGGCCATTGGCTCTCGGGAAGGTTCTGCTTAATAAGTGCTATAGCCTTTTCTGCATCAGCCTTAACCTCGTCTATACTGTTCCCTGCAGCATATATTCCGTCACAATTGTCTGAGTAAGCATCAAAGAAGTCCTTTGAGCGCTCTACCATCATTACTATCTTTTTCATACGCTATACATTGTATTTCCTAATCAGTTTAGTGGCCAAGCCTTTTCCTATCTCATGTGATCCATGATATGGTATAGGCTCTGTCATGATGCCATCTTTTATATAGAAGTAATGGCTTCCTTCTGCATGGTCAAAAGTCCAACCAGCTTTCACAAATCTGCGATGTAGTTCACTGTACTTCATAGGCCATATTCGGTGCAAAGATAGCAAAATTTCTATTATTCGCAAAGTCTTGGAACAAAAAAATGCTCTTTTTGTGCAAAAAAAGCACAAATCTGCATTTCTGGGAAACACAATTATCCTTTTTCATACGTATACATTTAAAGTTAATAAATAGATCAACGCTGCAAATGTAATGGTTTATTTCGAAACGACCAAAAGCCTAGTATATTAATACGCGCGTACATTTTTAATTTAAATTAATTAAGAGATTGCGGGGTGATCTGTGTGATGCAGACACTTATAGGCAAAAAATCGGTACGAATCAATCGTTTGCGCAGAGAAAAGTGTTAAGTTTTGATAAAATTTGCTTTTGTGTGCCTACACAAAGAAATAACGTCAAAAAAAAGGCAAGAAAAGTTTGCAGGGTTGAAAAAAATACCGTACCTTTGCCAACGTTATCCTGAAAACAATCTTTTTACCTTAGAAAACTAATACCTATTGAAGATATGGAGCGATCGCTTGCGAAAGTCGTCGCTTTATTTTTTGTCTGTACGCGAATTGTTAAACTTTACTAAATTTATAAGACTATTCCCTGTTGGCTGTTCACTTTTCACTGAAAATGTGTACCTTTGCACCCCGTTAGAGTCCGTTGGGGCAGAATTAAGTGTGCACGAACGTGCGCCGCCTGGCGGAAAAACCCCTATAAAAACAATAAAAGCAATGTACGCAATTGTAGAAATTCAGGGTCAGCAGTTCAAGGCCGAGCAGGGCAAGAAGCTCTTCGTGCACCACATCAAGGATGCCGAGCAGGGCAAGACTGTTGAATTTGACAAGGTGCTGCTCGTAGATGCTGACGGTGCAGTGAAGGTAGGTGCTCCGACCGTAGAGGGAGCAAAAGTAGTGTGTGAAGTAGTGAACCCGCTGGTGAAGGGTGACAAGGTCATCGTCTTCAAGATGAAGCGCCGCAAGGATAGCCGTACACGCAACGGCCATCGCGAGCAGTTCACTGAGGTAGAAATCAAGTCTGTAATCGCTTAAAAACTTAGGAGGAACAACATTATGGCACATAAGAAAGGTGTAGGTAGTTCTAAGAACGGCCGTGAGTCAGCAGCTCAGCGACTCGGCATTAAGATTTTCGGCGGTCAGCAGTGCGTAGCTGGTAACATCATCGTTCGCCAGCGCGGTACGAAGCACAATCCTGGTAGCAACGTTGCCATCGGTAAGGACGATACGCTCTACGCACTCGTAGACGGTACCGTGAACTTCCACAAGGGCAAGTACAACAAGAGCGTTGTATCAGTGATTCCTAACGCTGAGGCCTAAGATCACAAAGTAAACAAAACACTTATTCCAAACAAACACAGGGTCCCTCTCTCCTATGGAGAGGGGGATTTCTGCTTAAAACGCGAAATAAAACATGTTAACACTCAAACTTATCAATGAGGAGACGGAACGCGTCATCGCCGGTCTGGAGAAGAAGCGTTTCAAGGGTGCCCGCGAGGCCATCGAGCAGGTGTTGGCCGTCGATAAGAAGCGCCGCGAAGCCCAGCAGGAGCTCGACAAATCGCTGAACAGCCAGAAGCAGCTCTCAGGGCAGATCGGCAAGTGCATGAAGGAGGGCAAGAAGGACGAGGCCGAGCAGATCAAGCAGCAGGTGAGCGCCCTGAAGGAGACCTCGAAGCAGCTGGAGGAGCATATGGCGAAGGCTCAGGACGAGATGACCGACATGCTCTGCCAGATACCCAATATCCCCTACGACGAAGTGCCACAGGGAAGTACCGCTGAGGACAACCGCGTGGTGAAGTCGAACCTGAAGGAATGCACGGAGCAGGACACCGTGGGCAACTGGGACGTGAACCCCTCGCTGGGTATCGCCAATCCCCTGCCCCACTGGGAGCTTGCCAAGAAATATAATCTGATAGACTTCGACCTGGGCGTGAAGATCACGGGCGCAGGATTCCCCGTCTATACAGGCAAGGGCGCGCAGCTGCAGCGTGCGCTCATCAACTTCTTCCTCGACGAGGCCCGCAAGAGCGGCTACACGGAGATCATGCCGCCGACGGTGGTGAACCAGGCTTCGGGCTACGGCACGGGTCAGCTGCCCGACAAGGAGGGTCAGATGTATCACTGCGAGGTGGACGACTTCTACCTGATTCCGACGGCTGAGGTGCCTGTGACGAACATCTACCGCGACGTGATCCTCGACGAGAAGGACCTGCCCGTGAAGAACTGTGCCTACACGCAGTGCTTCCGTCGTGAGGCTGGCTCCTACGGTAAGGACGTGCGCGGACTGAACCGTCTGCATGAGTTCTCGAAGATCGAGATCGTGCGCATCGACAAGCCTGAGCACTCGAAGGAGAGCCACAAGGAGATGCTGGCTCATGTGGAGGGTCTGCTGAAGAAGCTGGAACTGCCCTACCGCATCCTGCTGCTCTGTGGCGGCGACCAGAGTTTCACGTCGAGCATCTGCTACGACTTCGAGGTGTATTCCGAGGCTCAGGGTCGCTGGCTCGAGGTGTCGAGTGTGTCGAATTTCGACACGTATCAGGCCAACCGTCTGAAATGTCGCTATCGTCGTGCGGACAACAAGAAGATCGAGCTCTGCCACACGCTGAACGGTTCGGCGCTGGCCTTGCCGCGTATCGTGGCTGCCCTGCTGGAGAACAACCAGACCGACGAGGGCATCAGGATACCGAAGGCGCTAGTGCCATACACAGGATTCGAAATCATTGACTAATATCAAGAAGTCTCTCCCTCACGGAGAGACTTTTTTGTACCTAAAATGTCCTATTTGTACTATTTTTACAAATCAGACATAAAATTTGGAAAAACAAACATCGATTATTGGAAATAAATATTTAATTTTGCACCCGAAATTGATAATATATGACTAATTCTTGTATGGAAATCGAAGAGGGTGTTATTTTTCTGGATAACTTGAGGGAGGTGGACAACCTCTCCGCCATAAGAAAAGCCTACAACAGTGTCGTATATTGCCGCAAGGGTCGCATCATGATCGAGATGGGCGGCAACCAGCAATATAAGATCAATCCTGGACAGATGCTGCTCATACCGACAGGCAAGGTGATACAGCCCCTGATGGTCAGCACCGACATCGAAGCCACCGCGCTTCTGATCTCTGATCAGAGACTGAAGTCGATACTGGGCAATCAAATCAATATCTGGAACAAGGCGATGTACATGAAGGAAATCTACGTGATCGATGAGACCTCGTGGGTTATCGACATGGGCAAATACACCAAATCGATTTTCAAGCATGTGAAGTGTCCTGAGCTCTACGACGAGATCCGCGACTCCTTCCTGCGCACGATGCTGCTGATGATCTGCGAGGAGCTGATGAAGTATGACGGCATGTCGGCAAACGGCGATGCATCGACGACTCACGACAAGGAAATTTTCAACAGATTCCTCCTGATGCTCAACAACGAGCCCCACAAGCGCCAGCAGGTGGCCATCTACGCAGACAGACTGAACATCTCGCCGAAATACCTGTCGAGCATCTGCAAGAAGGTGAGTGGCAAGAACCCGATGCGCTGGATCACGGATAGCGTGATGGACGACTGTTACCAGCGACTGAAGGAGACAGACATGAGCGTGAAGGAGATTGCCGGCGAGCTGGGATTCCCCAACGCCTCGTTCTTCGGACAGTACTTCCGCGAGCATGCATGCATGACACCCATCGCATACAGGAATAAACACAAAAACGTAGAATGGAGGAAGTAAGAGTCATCAAGGTTACTGGTAGCGAGCAGATGAATGACTTCATCCAGCTGCCAAAGAAGATATACCGCAACATCCCGCAGTACGTGCCCGAGTTTGAGAGCGACGTGCGCGGCCTGTTTGACATCAAGACGAATCCTGGTCTGGAGTTCTCGAAGATCCAGCCCTTTGTGGCCTATCGTGGCGAGGAACCCGTAGGGCGCATCGTGGGCATCGTGAACAGAAAGGCCAACAAGAGATGGAATCTCAAGAACGTGAGGTTCTCGATGATTGAGTTCATCGACGACTACACCGTATCGCGCGCCCTCATCGAGGCTGTAGAGGCCTGGGGAATGGAATTCGGCATGGAGAAGATTCACGGTCCGCTGGGCGTCACCGACTTCGACAAGGAGGGAATGCTCGTGGAGGACTTCGACCTGACGGGTTCGATGACGGCTATCTACAATCCCCCCTACTACCCCCAGCACATGGAGGTGCTCGGCTTCGAGAAGGAGGTGGACTGGCAGCAGATCCGCATCGACATCCCTGAGGAGGTGCCTGCCAAATACGCCCGTGTGGCCCAGTATGCCCGCGAGACCATCGGCCTGCGCGTGGTGAAGCGCTCGAAAAAGGAGATCAGAGGCGAATACGGCCAGCGTGCCTTCCGCCTGTTCAATCAGGCCTACGAGTCGATCTTCGGCTTCTCAGAGCTGTCGCCCAAACAGGTGGACAACTTCCTGGGGAAATACGTGGCGCTGATCGACACGCGGATGATACCCATCATCGAGAACGACAAGGGCGAGATCGTCGGTGCTGCCGTCACGATGGGCAGTCTGTGCGAAGCGCTGAAGAAGAGCAATGGCCGTCTGTGGCCCTTCGGCTGGTATCACCTGTTGAAGAGTCTCTTTCTGAAGCGAGAGAAGAATGCCGAGATGCTGCTCATCGCCATCCGTCCCGACTATCAGGGACTGGGCGTGAACGCGATGTTCTTCGACGACCTCATACCCCTCTACAACCGCATGGGCATCAAGTGGGCCGAGACGGGACCGCAGCTGGAGGACAACGTGCGCGAGCTGACGCAGTGGAAACCGCTGAAGCCGACCTTCGTGAAGCGCCGCAGATGTTATGTCAAGCCGATTAACAGATAAAGAAACAATATAAGAACAATACAAGAAAATGGAAAGAAGAGTAGTTATTACAGGTATGGGCATCTGGTCGTGTCTGGGTACGACCCTCGACGAGGTGCGCCAGTCGCTCTACGATGGTAAGAGCGGTATCATTTTCAGCCAGGAGCGCAAAGACAAGGGCTTCCGCTCACCATTCTGCGCCAACGTGCCTAAGGCTGACCTGAAACCGTTTGTGAACCGCAACTTCAGACAGTTCATGCCTGAGGAGGCACAGTATGCCTATATGGCCACCAAGGACGCCCTCGAGGCTGCCAAGCTGGATATGGACTATATCGACCAGCACGAGGTAGGTATCATCTACGGCAACGACTCCGTAGCCGAGGCCACGATGATCGCCCTCGACAAGTTCCGTCAGTTTGAGAGCACAGCCGCCTGTGGCAGCGGTGCCATCTTCCAGTCGATGAACTCCACGATCACGATGAACCTCGCCTGTCTGTTCCACCTGAAGGGTATCAACCTGACCGCTTCTGCCGCCTGTGCATCAGGTTCGCAGGCTGTCGGTCTGGCTGCACTGCTCATCAAGAACGGTCTGCAGGACTGCGTCGTCTGCGGTGGTGGTCAGGAAGCCAACATGTACGGTGTGGCTTCGTTCGACGGCATCCAGTCGTTTGCCCTGCGCGAGAGCGACAACGACCCACAGAAGGCCAGCCGTCCCTTCGACCGCGACCGTAACGGACTCGTGCCAGGCGGTGGTGCTGCCACACTGGTGCTGGAGGACTATGAGAGTGCCGTGAAGCGTGGTGCGCCCATCCTCGCAGAGGTTGTCAGCTGGGGCTTCTCAGGCAACGGCGACCATATCTCTACGCCAAATGTGGCTGGTCCTGCCCGTTCGCTGGAGCTCTGTCTGCAGCAGAGTGGTATCAGCGTGAAGGAGATCGGCTACGTGAATGCCCACGCCACCTCTACCAAAATCGGTGACAGCCGAGAGGCTCAGGCCATCGCCCAGATCTTCGGCGACTACCGTGTGCCCGTGACCTCTACGAAGAGTCAGACGGGTCATGAGATGTGGATGGCAGGTGCCAGCGAGATCATCTACACGATGCTGATGATGAAGAACGACTTCATCGCTGGTAACGTGAACTTCGAGAACCCTGACGAGGAGACAGCCTGCATCAACGTGATCCCTGAGACCATCGAGCAGCACTTCGACACGTTCCTGAGCAACTCGTTCGGCTTCGGCGGTACCAACTCCACCCTGATCGTAAGAAATATCAAGTAAATAACCATATTAAAATTAACAAGAGAATTATGACAAGAGAAGAAATCATTGCGCAAGTAAACAGCATGCTTGCAGAGGAATTTGAGATTGAAGAGAGCGAGTTCACCCCTGAGGCATCGCTGAAGGAGACCCTCCAGCTGGACAGCATCAACCTGGTGGACCTCATCGCACTGGTACAGATGACCTATAAGATCACCATCCCCGTGAGCGACCTGCACCAGATCCAGACCTTCAATAACCTCTACGATTACATCGAGCAGCATCTGGAGAAGTAATGACACGACTATTCATCCGTCTCGCAAGCTATTTCAGTAGCCATCGGGCAGTCTGCTGGCTGTCGATGGCTGCTCTGTTCGTCTTCTTCGGCTACTTCGCCATGCAGATTCATCTGGAAGAAGACATCAACAAACTGATGCCTTCGTCGAAGAACGAAGACGGTACGACCAAGCTGGCCTTTGCCGACCTGAAGATCAAGGACAAGACGTTCCTGCTGTTCGAAGGACTGAAGGGCCCGCAGGTAGAGATGCTGGCAGAGACGTGCGATGAATTCGTGGACACGCTCCTGAGCCGCGACTCCGTCACACAGGTCATCGGCGACGTCTTCTATCGTCTGCCGGATGATCTGATGACCGACGGTGTGGACTATATGGAGCAGCACTTCCCCGCCTATATCGACACAACGGCCTATGCTCGCTTCGACTCGCTGCTGACGCGTGAACGCATGGCCGCACAGATGAAGCAGAACCGTGAGGACCTGACGGGTGAGTTCGGCGAGATGTTCCCTGAGCTCATCGAGATGGACCCCATCGGCATGCGCAACGTGCTGGCAGGACAGATGATGCCGCTGCTGAGTGCCGGAGGCGGTTCGTACAAGACCATCGAGGGTCACTTCTTCGTGCCCGACTCGACGGTCTGCATCGCCTTCATCACCCCCCGTTTCTCATCGACCAACACTGGTCAGGGCTCGGCGCTCTTCGAGATGCTCAACGACGAGATGAAGCAGTTCCAGCAGACCCATCCCGACGTCAGGATCAGCTATCACGGTACGCCCGCCAGCGGCTACTACAACTCGACGCAGATCAAGCATGACCTGACGACTACCATCACGGGGGCACTGATCCTCGTGCTGGTGTTCCTCTTCGTGTGTTTCCGTAACTGGGACACCATCCCCCTACTCCTCTTGCCCGTCGTCTTCGGCACTCTCTTCGGACTGGCGATGATGTACTGGCTGAAAGGACAATTCTCGCTACTGGCCCTGGGCATCGGCGGTGTCGTGCTCGGTGTGGCGCTGAGCTATGTGCTCCACGTGCTGACCCACTTCAAGTATGTCGGCGATACCACCCGTCTGTTGCGCGACCAGGTGAAACCCGTCTGGCTCGGTTGTCTGACGACCATCGGTTCCTTCGCAGGACTGATCTTCATCCAGACCGACCTGCTGCAGGACTTCGGTCTCTTCGCAGCCTTCGCCATCCTCGGCACCACCTTCTTCAGCCTGACCTATCTGCCACAGTTGCTCAGCGAGAAACGAAACAAGGTCAATCAGAAAGCCTTCGCCCTGATCGACCGCATCAACACCTACCCCGTGGACCGCAACAGGGGTCTGATAGCTGTCATCCTCATCGTGATGACCATCTGCATCTGTGCCTACCTCATCGGCGGCACCCGTTTCGATGCCGACATGCACAATCTGGGCTATCTGGAGGATATGACCGAATACTCCGAGAACCTGCTGCGCGACAAGACCTATACGGGCGACAAACAGAAATACTTTGCCAGCGAGGGCAAGACGATGGAGGAAGCCATCGAGAACTTCGCCCTACTCGACCACAAACTCGACTCGCTGCAACAGCTGGGGCTCGTCAAGAGCTACACACATACCAATCAGATATTCGTGCCGCTGTCGAAACAACAGGAGCGCATCGATGCCTGGAAGGCCTACTGGACGGAAGAGCGCCAACAGCAGGTGCGCCGACTCATCGCAGAGACCGCCCCACAGGCAGGTCTTAACGCCAGCGCCTTCGAGACCTTCTTCGAAGCCGTGAATGCCGACTACGCACCCGACTCACTCTACGCCGCAGGACTCATCCCCGCAGGCTATCAATCGACACTGATGGAGGAGAGCTACGGCGGCGACTTCATGTGCTTCACTTCCGTGCGCTGTGCCAACGACTCCGTGCGCAGCAGCGACAGCGACTATATCCGCATCTGCGACGCCATCGCTGCGGATCCCCACCTGCTGGTGCTCGACACCTATTACTATACCACCGATACACTGATACAGATGAGTGAGGACTTCAACGTGCTGCAATGGATATCGATGCTGTTCGTGTTCATCGTGCTGCTCGTCAGCTTCCACTTCAACCTCAAGCACACGCTGCTGGGCTTCATGCCTATCCTGCTCAGCTGGGTCATCGTGTTGGGAGCGATGGTGATCTTCGATGTGCGTTTCAACCTCATCAACATCATCATCTCCACCTTCATCTTCGGTATCGGCGTGGACTACAGTATCTTTGTCATGAACGGGCTCACTGACAACGACAGTCAGAAGCTCGCCTACCATAAGACGGCCATCTTCTTCAGTGCCGTCACCTTGATTGTCACCGTCAGCAGCATGGTGCTCGCTGTGCATCCTGCCATCAAGTCTGTGGGATTCTCCACACTGGTGGGTCTGCTCTCGGCAGTGATCCTGTCGTATGTCTTACAACCCGCCATCTATCGGTGGCTCAACCGCAAACAGGCATGAGATACGACGTGGTGATCATTGGAAGCGGATTCGGCGGACTCGTCTGCGCCCACCTGCTGGCAAAGGCCGGCAAGCGGGTACTCGTGCTGGAACGCCAGCAGCAGGCAGGCGGTTGCATCCAAAGCTATCCGCGCAAGGGACTTGCCCTCGACACCGGTCTGCACTATGTCGGCGGACTGGGCGAAGGCCAGAACCTGCACAAGATCTTCACCCATCTGGGACTGATGAAGCTCCCCTGGCAACGACTCGATGCCGACGGTTTCGACCAGATCACCATCGGCGGCGAGACCTTCGCCTTTGCAGAGGGCTACGACCACTTCGTGGACACGCTGGCAGCCCGTTTCCCCAAGGAGCGCAAGGCACTGCAGCAATACGTCACGATGCTGCAAGAGTCGGACAGCGTCAGCTTCGGCTCCGACGGTGCCTATCGCATCTTCGGCCTCAACGCCTATGACTATCTGACACAGCTCTTCAGCGACGAACTGCTCGTGAACGTGCTCTCAGGCTCGGCCATGAAGATGGAGCTCCGCAAGGAGTCGCTCCCCCTCTTCACCTTCGCTCACGGCAACAGCAGTTTCATACAGAGCAGCTGGCGCCTCAAAGGAGACGGTGGTCTCATCGTCAGATCGCTCGTAGATGACCTGCGAAGCTTTGACGGTGACCTCGTCTGCAACGCAGAAGTGGAGGAACTCGTCGAACGTGACGGACAGATTGCAGCTGCACGCTGTAAGAACGGCGAGACCTATGAAGGCACCCTCTTTATCAGCGATATCCACCCAGCACAGACCTTCGAGCTCATCAAGGACTCGAAACTGCTGAAGCGCATCTTCCGTCTGCGCATGAAAACGATGGAGAACACACGTGGCACCTTTACGGCATCACTGGTGCTGAAGCCTGGGGCACTGCCCTACTTCAACCACAATAAGTTCGTGTATCGCAAGGCCAACGTGTGGACCTATCCTGAAGAAGACGGTGAGACAGGAGGCGTGATGATCAGTTGTCGCGTACCAGAGACAGGAAGCGACACCCGCCAGATAGACCTTCTGACCCCGATGTCGTGGGAGGAGTGTCAGGCGTGGAGCGACACCCGTGTGGGGCATCGCGGCGAGGACTATCTGCAGATGAAGCAGCGCAAGGCCGACGCCTGTATCGCACTCGCGGAAACCGTCATACCCGGCTTGCGGGATATGATCGAACAGCAATATACCAGTACGCCGCTGACCTATCGCGACTACACGCTGACCCCCGACGGCTCGTCGTATGGCGTCAGAAAAGACTGTCGCAATCTGGTGATGACCATGCTCTCGCCACGAACCCCGATACAGAACCTGATGCTGACAGGACAGAACCTGATGCTGCACGGTCTGGAAGGTGTCAGCATGACGGCATTACTGACTTGTAGTGAAATCTTGGGAATTGAATATATTAAACAGAATATCAATTAAATACGAAAACGAATATGAAAAGACTTTTTCTTCTTCTCGCACTTTTTTGTCAACTGACAATTAGCGTAGCTCAGCAGGCTGATTTCCAGAAAGCTGTAGCCAAATATAAGACAGCCAAGACCGTCACCGCAACAGCCACGAAGACCAGTCATAAGAACGCTGTGGCCGACGACGCAGTGAGCAAGGGAACGCTGTTGATGAAAGCTCCTGCAGAGGTCAGTATTACGATGGAAGGCGGCAAGGACCAGTTGCTGATGCAAGGCAGCACCTTCACGATGACCGTCAAGGGTAAGAAGCACACCACGAGCAGTGAGAAGAACACCCAGTTCCGTTCCTTCCAGACCGTCTTCGAGAGCATCCTCTCAGGTGGCGCCAAGGACATCTCGAAGCTGGGCGACCTGACCACCAGCAAGCAGGGTAACACCCTGCAGCTCACCATCACCCCTCAGGCAGACAGCAAGAAAGCCGCCCGCAGGATGATGTTCTCCTCATTCGTATTGACCATCGACACGAAGACCTCCGAGCTGAAGAGCTTGCGAATGAACGAGCGTGGCGGTTATACAGAATATACATTTTCAGGATATCAGTTTAAATGAATAAACTCGGAAGAATACAACTGACACTTGTCCTTCTGCTACTGAGTCTGACGATTCAGGCGCAGAAGCTAACAGGACGTATCACCGATGCAGAAACCGGCGAGGAGATACCCTATGCCAGCGTGGTCTATAAGGGGCACAACCTTGCCGTGATTTCCGATATTGAAGGCTACTACTCCATTGCCAAGCATCTGGGATGGAAGCTCACCTTCAGTGCCGTAGGCTATCAGAATGTGGAGGTCACCATCAACAACCAGACCGGCACCAAGATGGACATCGCGCTGAAGGCAGACAACAAGCAGCTGAAAGAGGTGACGATCAGTTCGAAGAAAGGTAAGTACAGTCGTAAGAACAACCCCGCCGTAGAGTTGATGAAGAAGGTCATCGCTGCCAAGAAGCAGACCGACCTTGCCAATCACGATTTCTACAAATACGACAAGTATGAGAAGCTGACGCTGGCCGCCAACGACCTGACGCCGCAGAAACTGGAGAAGAAACCATTCTCCAGCACCCCGTGGCTGTTGGATCAGGTGGAAGTCTGCCAGTATAACAAGAAGATGATACTGCCCATCAGTATCGACGAGACGGTGTCGGAGATTGTCTATCGCAAGGACCCGAAGTCGAAGAAGACCTATATCAAGGGTCAGCAGTCGTCGGGTATCAACGACCTGTTCCAAACGGGCGATATGCTGAATGTGGTGATGAAGGACGTGTTCACCGACGTCGATCTCTACGAAGACCAGATCCGTCTGCTCCAATACCCCTTCACCTCGCCTATCGGCAAGGACGCCATCGCCTTCTACCGCTTCTATATACAAGACACACTGAAGATCGAGCGAGACAGTTGCATCCATCTGCATTTCCTGCCCAACAACCAGATGGACTTCGGTTTCAGAGGTGATATCTACATCCTGAAGGACTCGACCTATCACGTACGCCGTTGTGAACTCACGCTTCCCAAACAGAGTTCTGTGAACTTTGTGAAGAACCTGAGAATCGAACAGGAGTTTGAGAAGCTGGAAAGCGGAGACTGGGTGCTGACACAGGACGATATGATCACTGAGTTGCAGTTTGCTAAATACATTCAGGAGGCTATCGTCATCCGTACGACACGACTATCGGACTACTCCTTTGCAGAGCTGCCCAAGAAGTTGTTCAAGGGCAAGCGCACGGAGATCAGGGAACCGGATGCCGGCATGCGAGGCAAGAACTTCTGGAACCAGTACCGACAAGTGGAGCTGACGAAGAGCGAGAACTCGATGGACAACTTCATCAAGCAGATTCAGAACATCAAGGGCTTCAAGTATATCATGTTCGGTCTGAATGCCCTCATCGAGAACTCCATCGAGATCGTGGGTAACCCCAACAAGTTGGACATCACCCCTGTGAACACCCTGCTCTCGCGCAACCAGTATGACGGATGGCGCAGTAAGCTGAGTATCCAGACAACCGCCAACCTGCACAAGCGCTGGTATGGTACCGTCTATTATGGGCGCGGCTGGGGCAGTAAACGAAATTACTACGGCACATCACTGACCTACTCACTCATCGACAAGCAATACATGCCGTTTGAGTATCCTAAGCGTAACATCAAGTTTGAGAGCGTCTATGACGTAGGTACGCCTAGTGACCGTTTCCTACCCACCGACAAGGATAACTTCCTGGTAGCCTTCAAGTGGACGGGCATCGACAAGATGATGTTCTTCAACCGTCAGAAGCTGTCCTTCGAGTATGAAGCCTATGGAGGACTTAGAACGACCCTTGCCTTTAAGACGGAGGAATTCCAGCCTATCGGCGCAATGTCGTTCCGTAGGCTGAATCAACCGCAGGTGGAGTATAATGGCGATATGGTACCACACAGAGAGTTCCTACGCACGACAGAACTCTTTGCCGAGCTGCGCTTTGCGCCCGACGAGACCTACATCAACAGTAAGCAGCGTCGCGTGACGATCAATCACGATGCCCCCGCCATCTCCATCAGTCATACCTTCGGCTTCAGAAACATCCTCGGCGGTGAATACACCAGCAACCTGACGGAGGCCAAGATCTACAAGCGCTTCTGGCTGAACAGCTGGGGTAAGATCGACCTGTTCCTGAAGGGTGGTATCCAGTGGAACCAAGTACCCTATATGCTGCTCATCCAGCCACCAGCCAACCAGTCGTTCATCATCGAGGAAGAGATGTTCAACCTCATCAACAACATGGAGTTCCTCAACGACCGCTATGGTTCGATGATGCTCTCATGGGACTTGAACGGTAAGTTCTTCAACCGCATCCCCCTCATCAAGAAACTGAAGTGGCGCGAGTATTTCGCCGTCAACGTGTTGTGGGGAGACCTCTCGGACCAGAACAACCCCTTCCTGCCCCAGAACGAAGGCAGCGACAAGCTGATGTACTTCCCCAAGGGCTGTAACGTGATGGATCCCAAGCGCCCCTACGTCGAGTTGGTGGCTGGTGTCCACAACATCTTCAAGATCATCCACGTGGAATATGTTCGACGCATGAACTATCTCGACCTGCCGACAGCACAGAAAGACGGCGTCAGATTCATTTTCCGCCTAACATTCTAAATAATCATCAATAATGAACGAACAATATTTTCAGACACTGAAATCAGCAGAGACAGAAGACTGGCTTGACTTTCACGTCATCCGCCCCTTCTGTTTCCAGCTGGCACGTTTCTTTGCAAAATTCGACGTCAATCCAAATACCATCACGATCTGGTCGATGTTCATCGGCGCAGGCAGCGCCTATTTCTTCGCACAAGGCTGCTATCACTATGGCGGCGTAGAGGGTCTGCTCTATAATCTCTTCGGCATCTTCCTGCTGATGTGGGCAGACTTCTTCGACTGTACAGACGGACAATTGGCTCGTATGACGGGCAAGAAGAGTCGTTTGGGTCGTATTCTCGACGGTACTGCGGGCTTCGTATGGTTCATCCCCATCTATCTGGCACTTGTATGGCGCTTCTATCAGCACCATGAGATTGAGTTCTCATGGCTGGGCATCAGCGATACGCCCGAGAACACCATGATTGCCACCATCGTCGTATTGATACTGGGCAACATCTCCGGTTTTCTGGGTATGGGAGGTCAATCCCGATTAGCCGACTATTACATCCAGGTACACCTCTTTTTCCTGAAAGGAGAAAAAGGCAGTGAGCTCGACAACTCCGTGCGCCAACAAGAACTATATGACCAGTTGCCGGCCGATGCTCCCTACTACGAGCGTTGGTTCCAGAAATCGTATGTCGGTTATACCAAGAAGCAGGAGAAGTCAACCCCACAGTTCCAGCGCCTGTTGGCATTGCTGAAGGAGAAATACGGCAGCATGGACAACATCCCTGCTGAGGTGCGTGAAGACATACACAAGAACTCGCTGGCGCTGATGAAGTGGAACGGTCTGCTGACCTTCAATTTCCGCGAGGCATGGTTCTTTCTCTTCTGTCTGCTCGACATCCCCGTCATGAACTTCATCTTCGAGATTGTCTGCATGTCATTGCTCACATGGTACATCAACCATCGTCACGAATCATTCTGCCGTCGGATTGCCGATAGTCTGAAATAAAGCACTACATTATGAAGTGGACCAAGCAACGGCTAAATAATCTGTTCTTCATCCTCGGCATTGCTGCTGTCGTGGTGATGTTGCTGACATTCGACGTCAGCTTCATCGAGCTGTGGGACCACCTCTGCCGTGCAGGCTATTGGCTCATACCCATCATCGGCGTGTGGATCTTCATCTACGCCATCAACGCACTCTCCTGGCAGGCTATCATCCGCAGCAAGTGTGAGGCCGACGAGCACGTCAGCTTCTGGCGTATCTTCAGATTGACCATCACAGGCTACGCCCTGAACTATGCGACACCCGTAGGCGGTCTTGGCGGCGAGCCCTATCGTATCATGGAATTGTCGAAGGATATCGGCAACCAGCGGGCCACCTCGTCAGTGATCCTCTATGCGATGATGCATTTCTTCGCACACTTCTGGTACTGGTTCTCCAGTATCTTCATCTATCTGGCACTGGCAGCTATCGGCGACCTGCCCATCAACACAGCTATCGGTACGCTACTGGGCATCGTCATCGTGTTCTGTCTCATCGCCTTCTACATCTTCTCTAAGGGCTATCGCAACGGACTGGTGGTAAACGTGATGCGCTGGCTATCCCACATCCCAGGACTCAAGGGATGGAGCACCCGCTTCCAACAGAACCATGCAGAGGCCCTGCACAATATCGACGAACAGATAGCAGCCCTCTTTGCCACCGACAAACGAGCCTTCTACAAGAGTCTGTTGCTGGAGTATCTCTCGCGCGTTGTTCAGAGTAGCGAGGTGATGTTTATGTTACTGCTCTTCGGCATCGACTGTGGCGGCGGCTTCTCTGGTCTGCTGCTGACATTCCTACATAGTTTCCTAATCGTCTCATTTACCACCCTCTTTGCCAACCTTATCGGTTTCCTCCCGATGCAGCTGGGCGTTCAGGAGGGAGGCTTCGTACTATCTATCGCTGCCCTCGGACTCTCCGCAGCCTTAGGCATCTTTGTGAGCATCATCTGCCGCGTACGTGAGATATTCTGGATTCTGGTAGGTATTCTCCTTATGAAAATAAATAAACAACAATAAAATAACATAGTTACAATGGATACACCATTTAATTTTCTCGACAGAAACGAGTTTAACTTTGAGCCCAGCCAGAAAGTGGTTGACGCCATCAAGAACTTTGATCCCAAGACCTTGTGTTTCTATACCCGCATCTATGATCAGGGCAAGAAGAGTGTCATCTCTGTACGTCTCAGTGAGATCTACGGTGTGCCTGAAGAACAGGTGCTGCTTACTTATGGCGGTGAGGATATGCTGAAGAACGCCATCCACTATTTCCTGATGGTGGGCGACAACAAGAAGATCCTTATCCCCGAGTTCTCCTGGTGGTACTACAACCGTGTGGCCAGCGAGTGTGGCGGTACTTTCGAGATGTACCCCCTCCACGAGCAGGACGACACCTTCGCTTACGATATCGACGAGGTCATCAGCTATACCAACCGCGTACATCCCCGCATGTTGCTCCTTGCCTCACCCAACAATCCCACGGGTAACGGCCTGACATCTGAAGAGATCGGACGTATCATGGAGAATATCCCTGAGGACACGATGGTGCTCATCGACGAGGCCTACGCCAGCTTCATCACCTCAGATACTGATTATATCGCTCCGCTGGTGAACAAATACAGTAACCTGATTATCTCGCGCACGCTGTCCAAGTTCTACGGACTGCCCGGCCTTCGCGTTGGTTTCGGCTTCATCGGCAAGGGGCACGACCAGTTCGAGAGCTATATCAACAAATATCTGGGCTACAACCGTTTCTCAGAGGCCGTAGCACTTGCTGCACTCGACAGCGACGAGCACTATCGCCGTGTTGCCGACGATATGGAATGGGGACGCCAGCTCTACAAGAAGGAGCTCGGCTCGCTGCCTGGCTTCAAAGTCTATAAGTCGGTGGCCAACTTCATCCTCATCAAGTATCCTATTGAGATCAAAGAGCGTCTGATGGAGGCTCTGAAGATTCAGAACTACAAGATCAAGTTCATGACCGATAAGGGACTGGAGTCATGTCTGCGTATCACCCTTGGTCGCAAGGAACAGACACAGACCGTATGCGACACCATTCTGAAGGTATTCAATAACAAGTAAGCCGATGATTGGAGTGATATTAGCCGCAGGAATGGCAAAGCGCCTGCGTCCCCTGACGGATACGAAACCTAAGTGCCTGCTCGAAGTGGGTGGTATCACCTTGTTGGAGCGCACAGTACGTGCTATGCAACAGGCGGGCATCAGCGAGTTTGTGGTGGTGACGGGCTATCTGGAAGAGATGATTCGCACATTCCTGGAGCAGTATGCCGCTAAGGACAAGTCTGCCAACAAACCGCACTTCACCTTTCTCCACAATGCCGACTACGAGCACAATAACAACATCTATTCGCTCTGGATGGCAGGCGAGGTGGTTCGCGGACGCGAGTTCCTGCTGATGGACAGCGATATCCTCTGTGACCACGCTGCAGTTGTGCGCATCGCTGAGGAGCCAGAATCGGCCCTCGCTGTCAACCGTCACGAACTGGGTGAAGAAGAGATGAAGGTCGTTGTCGATAACGCCATGCATATCACGGAAATCAGCAAGACCTGCCGACCTGAGACCGCTATCGGTGAGTCTGTAGGCATCGAGAAGATATCGGCCACCTATAGCGAAGCCCTCTATCGTGAACTCGACCAGATGATTCTGCAGGAAAAGCTCATCGACATCTTCTACGAGCGTGCCTTTGAGCGACTGATTCCTCAAGGTCATACCTTCCGCGTGGTGGATACCACCTGTTACTTCTCCTATGAACTGGATACGCCCGAAGATCTGGCTCAGGCACAAGCCGTGATGCCCGAAAGTCTAAAATTCGTAGCAGTTTGACAATATTTGCGCGATTTTTGTTGCATTTTGAAAACTATTTGCTAACTTTGCAGCCAAAAAAGAGAACTAAGCAAAGATATTATGAATAAAATTGTAAGAAAAGAACAGTTTTCGGAGAAGGTCTTTCTCTTTGAGATTGAGGCTCCACTGATTGCTAAGAGCCGTAAGGCTGGCAACTTCGTGATTGTTCGCGTAGGCAAGAAAGGTGAGCGCATGCCACTGACTATCGCCGCCGCAGACATTGAGAAGGGTACCATCACGCTGGTGGTACAGAAGGTGGGTCTCTCATCCATGAAACTTTGTGAACTTCAAGTCGGCGACTACGTAACTGACGTAGTAGGTCCACTTGGCAATCCGACGAAGATCGAGAACTACGGCACTGTTGTCTGTGCTGGTGGCGGTCTGGGTGTTGCGCCCATGTTGCCTATCATCCAGGCTCTGAAGGCTGCAGGTAACCGTATCCTCAGCGTGATGGCTGGTCGTTCGAAGGATCTTATCATCCTCGAGGACAAGGTGCGCGAGTCGTCTGATGAGGTGATCATCATGACCGACGACGGATCTTACGGTGAGAAAGGTGTCGTGACGGTTGGTATCGAGAAGTTCATTGAGCAGGAGCATGTCGATAAGGTATTCGCCATCGGTCCTCCCATCATGATGAAATTCTCAAACCTCACCGCCCAGAAACATAACATCCCCTGTGAAGTCAGCCTGAACACCATCATGGTCGATGGTACAGGTATGTGCGGTGCTTGCCGTCTGACAATTGGCGGTAAGACGAAGTTTGTCTGCATCGACGGCCCAGAGTTCGACGGTGCTCTCGTTGACTGGGATGAGATGTTCAAGCGCATGGGAACCTTCAAGCGTGCGGAGCAGGAAGAGGTAGAGCACTATCAGGAACACCTCGATAGCATTGCAGCTGATGAGACCGTCAAGGTGGAGACTACCGATATCGTGATGGACGACGATCCTACCAACGATACCATTGAGGTACTCACTGACCGTAACGCAGCCTGGCGTGAAGAGCTCCGCAAGAGCATGAAGCCGAAGGAGCGTACACAGATTGAGCGCGTCATCATGCCTGAACTCGACCCCGTCTATCGTGCCACCACCCGTACAGAGGAAGTGAACAAGGGTCTTACCAAGGAGATGGCAATGACAGAAGCTAAGCGCTGTCTGGACTGTGCTAAGCCAACCTGTGTCGAAGGCTGTCCTGTGAACATTAATATTCCTTCATTCATCAAGAATATCGAGCGCGGTCAGTTCCTGGCTGCCGCCAAGGTACTGAAGAACACCTCTGCCCTACCCGCTGTGTGTGGACGTGTTTGTCCTCAGGAGAAGCAGTGCGAGAGCAAGTGTATCCACCTGAAGATGAACGAGCCCGCTGTCGCTATCGGTTATCTGGAGCGCTTTGCTGCCGACTTCGAGCGTGAGAGCGGCAATATCTCTCTGCCTGAGATTGCACCAGCCAACGGTATCAAGATTGCCGTCGTGGGTTCAGGTCCTGCTGGTCTCTCCTTCGCTGGTGATATGGTGAAGAAGGGTTACGATGTCTATGTATTCGAGGCACTGCACGAAATCGGCGGTGTGCTGAAATATGGTATTCCTGAGTTCCGTCTGCCCAACAAGATTGTCGATGTAGAAATCGAGAACCTTGCCAAGATGGGTGTCCACTTCCAGACTGACGTCATCGTGGGTAAGACCATCAGCGTAGAGCAACTCGAGGCCCAAGGCTTCAAGGGCATCTTCGTAGGCTCTGGCGCAGGTCTGCCAAACTTCATGGGTATTCCTGGTGAGAATAGCATCAACATCATGTCGTCTAATGAGTATCTGACCCGTGTGAACCTGATGGATGCTGCAAATCCAACTACAGACACTCCGCTGAATCCCGCCAAGAGCGTACTCGTCGTGGGTGGTGGTAATACTGCTATGGACTCTTGCCGTACGGCTAAGCGTCTGGGGGCTGAGGTCACCCTCGTCTATCGTCGTTCTGAGGTTGAGATGCCTGCACGACTCGAGGAGGTGAAACATGCCAAAGAGGAAGGCATCAACTTCCTGACGCTCCACAATCCTATCGAGTATATCGCCGACGAACAGGGAGCCGTCAAGCAGGCTGTGCTGCAGGTGATGGAACTCGGTGAGCCCGATGCCTCAGGTCGTCGTTCACCCGTGCCCGTAGAGGGTAAGACCGTCACACTCGATGTCGATCAGGTCATCGTAGCTGTCGGTGTATCGCCCAACCCACTGGTTCCGAAGTCTATCCCTGGCCTCGAGCTCGGCCGTAAGAACACGATTGCCGTGAGCGAGGAAATGCAGTCCAGTCGCCAGGAGATCTTCGCAGGAGGTGATATCGTGCGTGGTGGTGCTACCGTAATCCTTGCTATGGGTGACGGCCGTCGCGCTGCCCTCAACATGGACAAGCACCTGCGTGGAGTATAATCAATCGATAGAGAGCCGTCGCCTTGCGCACCGTTTGAACGAACGGTTCGTCAAGGCGATGGCTGCTTATCATCTGATAGAAGATGATGACAAGATACTCGTGGGACTATCCGGTGGCAAGGACTCCCTTCTGCTGACGGAACTGCTGGCCAAGCGAGCCTGCATACAACACCCGCGATTCAAGGTGGAAGCCATTCACGTGAGGATGGAGAACATCCAGTACCAGACAGATACCTCGTATCTCGAACAGTTCTGCAGCGCATTGGACGTACCCCTGCATGTGGTAACCACCAGCTTTGAGGTCGGCAATGCTCATGGTGAGGACCTCCGCAAGCAGAAGCAACCTTGTTTCCTCTGTTCGTGGAACCGTCGCAAGCAGCTCTTCAACCTCGCTCAGGAACTGGGTTGCAACAAGATTGCCCTCGGACACCATCAGGATGATATCATCCACACGGCTCTGATGAACCTCACCTATCAGGCACACTTCGCCACGATGCCCGTCCGTCTCCGTATGCGGAAGATGCCGCTCACGATCATACGACCACTCTGTCTGATACAGGAACACGACATCAAGGCATGGGCTGAGATACAGCACTACCAGAAACAGCAGATGCTCTGTCCCTACGAAACCAGTTCGCACCGCACGGACATAAAACGCATCTACGACCAACTGGAGCAGATGAATCCAGAAGTGCGATATAGCATCTGGAATGCTCTCGAGAACGATAACAAACTGATTGAAGATTAATACCCTATTTGGAATATGAAGTTTAGGAACATCGCCATACTCTCATTGGCTCTGTTGTTGCCGCTCACGATGAGTGCGCAAAAGAAAAAGAAACGTGCCAAGAAGAAAGCTGCTGTAGAGCAACCGCAGGAGGATCCACGTATCACCAGTATGAGGGAGATGACGCAGCAGATCATGATCATCGACAGTATCGTCACCGACAAGGAACAGATACTTGCCCATCTGCGCATCTCTTCTGAAGCCGGTGCGCTTATGACCACCAGCGATTTCTTGGGCAAACAGTCTTCAGGCTCAGCCTTCGTCAACGAGATGGGCAACAAGGCCTATTTTAGCATGCCCGACGACAGTCTGCGCCAGCAGCTCTTCACCAGCGACCTGTTAGGTGGTGAATGGAGCAGTCCGCAGCGACTCCAAGGGCTTGGTGAGGGAATGACGGAAGCCTCCTACCCTTTCATGCTTACCGACGGCATCACCTTCTACTTCGCAGCCAAGGGCGAAGAGAGCATCGGCGGCTACGATATTTTCTTCACCCGATATGACTCGCGCAACAGCTGTTTCTTCAAAGCAGAGAACATTGGCATGCCCTTCAACTCTGAAGCCAACGACTACCTGTATGCCATCGACGAGTACAACAAAATTGGCTACTTCGTCAGTGATCGCCGTCAGCCAGAGGGTAAGGTGTGTATCTATGTCTTTATCCCTGCCGAGAGCCGTCAGACCTACGATGTCTCAGCATACACAGAGCAACAACTGCGCGCCTTATCAACTATCAGCCGTATCGCCGACACTTGGAACAACGAAAAGGAACGCAAGGCTGCCCTCGCCCGCTGGAAGCAAATCGGCAAGCAGCAGGCCGTCAATGCCAATCCCAAGGATCCTGCGACACTGCTCGTCATCAACGATGCCCTCACCTACGGTTCATCAAAAGAGTTTCGTTCACAAGATGCAGCAGGCTTCTATTCTCAGCTCGTAAGTGTCCGCCGCCAATTGGAGACGCTCAACGACCAACTGGATAAGTTGCGCATACTCTACCAGAATGCCACCAAGGCAGACCGAAAATCGCTCAGCAACGAAATCCTTCAAGCCGAGGCCGACGTCCTGCAGTTGAAGAGTCGTATCAAGAGCCTTGAGAAACAAGCACGTAACGCAGAACTGAAAGTTATCAACTAATATCATAAGTCTATGAATAAGAAACATTTCCCAGAATCCGAACTAATCATCAATGCCGATGGCTCTTGCTTCCACCTGCATCTGAAGCCGGAGCAGTTGGCCGACAAGGTTATTCTCGTGGGTGATCCGGCTCGAGTAGATACCGTTGCAGCCCACTTCGACTCGAAAGAGTGCGAGGTCAGCAGTCGTGAGTTCCATACCATCACAGGTATGTATAAAGGTAAGCGCATCACCTGCCAGAGTCATGGTATCGGCTGTGACAATATCGACATCGTTGTTAATGAACTCGACACACTTGCCAACATCGACTATAACACGCGTGAGGAAAAAGACGAGCACCGCACACTCACGATGGTACGCATCGGCACTTGCGGCGGCTTGCAGCCTTTCACGCCTACAGGTAGCTTCATCGCCAGTGTGAAGAGTATCGGCTTCGATGGTCTGCTCAACTATTACGCAGGTCGTAACGTCGTTTGTGACATCGATATGGAGAAGGCTTTCTGTGAGCACATGCAGTGGGATCCCATCAAGGGCGCACCCTACGTATCACTGGCAGACGAGGAGCTTATCGATCAGATTGCTGGCGACGATATGGTTCGAGGCTTCACTATCTCATGCGGTGGGTTCTACGGTCCTCAGGGCCGCGTGCTTCGTGCTGATATCGCCGATCCCAAGCAAAATGAAAAGATAGAGAGTTTCGAATACGAAGGCATGAAGATCTGTAATTTCGAAATGGAGTCATCAGCAGTAGCTGGTCTTGCATCTCTTTTAGGCCATCGCGCCATGACCTGCTGCATGGTCATCGCCAACCGCTATGCCCAGAAGATGAATACTGAGTATAAGAACTCCATCGATACCCTCATTGAGAAAGTCCTCGAACGTATCTGATGAACAACGATACAATCTGCGCACTTGCAACAGCTCCAGGTGGAGCACTCGGAATCATAAGAATCTCAGGCCACCAAACGCTTGAGATTCTTTCCCGTATCTTCTCCAAGGATCTCACGAAGGCACACCCCAACACCATTCACTACGGACACATCAAGGATGGCGCAGAGATCATCGACGAGGTATTGGTAAGCATCTTCAGAGCCCCTCACTCCTATACAGGTGAAGACTGTGCTGAGATCTCCTGTCACGGATCACGTTATATTCTGAATAAAGTGTTGGCTTTGCTGATTGCAAACGGATGCCGTCAGGCAGGACCGGGTGAGTTTACCCAGCGAGCCTATCTCAATGGCAAGATGGATCTCTCACAGGCCGAAGCTGTAGCCGACCTTATCGCCTCTACCAATCAGGCTACCCATCGTCTCGCTATCAGCCAACTGCGTGGTGGCATCTCTACTGAACTCTCACGCCTGCGTGAACAGCTGTTGAAACTGACTTCTCTACTCGAATTGGAACTCGATTTCTCAGACCATGAAGACCTCGAATTCGCAGACAGATCAGAACTGCTCGAATTGACAAAAACTATTGACAGTCACATCCAGCGGCTTGCCAAAAGTTTCGAAGCAGGACAAGCCATCAAACAAGGCATACCCGTAGCCATTATCGGCAAGACCAACGTGGGTAAATCAACCCTCCTAAACCGACTGCTACATGAGGAACGCGCCATCGTCTCAGATGTGCACGGAACGACGCGCGACACGATCGAAGACACCATCGACATTCAGGGCGTCACCTTCCGTTTCATCGACACAGCCGGCATTCGTCAGACCACCGATGAAATAGAGCAGATAGGCATCTCGCGCACGTATGCAGCCATCGAAAAAGCACGTATCGTTCTCTGGTTACTGGATTCAGAACCCGCGCAAAATGAACTTCAAGACATTGTCGAACGAACTAAAGATAAGTCACTGATTATCATACAGAACAAAATCGACAAGTCATCTACTAACAACTTTGACAACATCCAGAAAGAGACAGCGCATAAATACACCTTCATCAAGATTTCCGCCAAGCAAGGCACCAACATCGATGACCTCGAACTGGCCATCTATGAGGCAGCCCAGCTACCAACCATTTCCGACTCAGACGTCATCGTCACTAATGCCCGCCACTACGATGCACTGCTCAATGCCCACGACAGCATTGCCCGCGTCCTGGACGGCATGTCCCAACAACTCAGCGGTGATCTCCTCGCAGAAGATCTCCGACTCACCCTCTCCTATCTAGCAGACATCACAGGCGGCCAGATAACCCCCAACGAAGTATTAGGAAATATCTTTAAAAACTTTTGCGTGGGAAAGTAATGAAAAGCCGCTGATAGTCACGATGGATTATCAGCGGCAAATGTAAAAGAGAAACATTCACTTGACTGCGTCGAGTTCCGTCACGACTCGGCAATGCTCAAGCAAGCTTGTCATTGCTCTCGCTGTTCCGTCACTTGATGGTGATCCAGACAGCTTCACCTTTTTCTTTGGCCTCGACGATCTTCTGCTTCAGGCGGCGGAGCCAGATGCGGCTGTCGAGCACTTTGCCCACCTGTCTGTTTTTACCAACGAGGATGCAGCCTTCGGTATCCGCGGCGGTGTTGCCAGCGTGGATTCGGATGCCCTCGAACTTTGGTACGCCAAGCAGAATGGGAAGCCACTGCTTGAACTTCGGACTCCACGAGATTACAACAGCATAACGGCCTTCGGGGATGGCCGAGCGACCTTTCACCTTATATGCACCATTGGCATAGTCGCGCCAAGTGGGTTCGAGGGTGTCGCAGAAATAGTCATCGGCTGTGCCGGGCAGATATTCATCCATCACTTGTCGGCGGATATACAGACGACCTATCGTGTAGGCCTTGCGCTTTGCAATGCGTTTCAGTATCAGTTCCATAATCTCGATTGGGCTTAATGTCATTTTGTCATTTTGTCATTGTCATTTTTGTCGCAGATGCCTGCGCCACCTTGTTCCAGCGGTTATGGCCGGTCTTGCCGATCCAGCCGTCACGCTTCCATCGGGAGATAATCTTGATGAGCGAGTTGCGGGGCGTGTTGTCACGCTTCAGAGCAGCCAGGTCTTCGAGCGAGAATGCAGGAGGCAGTTGGTCGAAGATAGACTTGTTCTCTCCGTATCGCTGGCAATCGTCACTGGCCACTACATACTGACTCATCAGTGCTTCGCCGAAAGTCTTGATCTGCTGCATCAGACAGTAGTCAGCCATCATCAGGGCAAACTCGAGACAAGCCTTGCTCTCTTTTGCACAGCCGCTGAGCAGATGGAAGATGACCCCGCAACGGAAGCCGATGACGGCAGCTCGCTTGCGATACGTGTCCTTCACGTGGTCAATGTCCTTGGCTGCTTCTATTCGTTTCTCTTCCACCCACTGTTCGATGGCCTTCCTCAAACGAGGAGTATCAACCAACCCTGAGAAGGAGCGCAGACGGGTGACAGCCTCCTGAATCCGAGCCTCATCCTCTGCTGAACGACGGCCAAACTTTGGCATCTTCGAGAAACTTGCATCAGGCATTTCAGCCACGAGGATTCGAGAGCTGAGCCCGTTCTCGATGTTGTCCTGCTTGAAGCACTTGTGCATGGCTCCGTTCGTGCCGAGCAGCGTCCAGTTGTAGGCTACCTTCACCACACCCGATTCTGCGGCATCCGAGTTGTAGTCCTGTCCCCACTCACCCTTGTCAAAGCTCAAACGATAGATGTCATACTTCGAACTCCATGAGCCTGCCCCGTTCGTCTTTCGGAGGGTGTCAAGTTCCTCACCAAAGGAGTAGAGCGTATGTCCCTGGGCATTCTTGAATCGCTTGAGCAAAGTAGAGCAAGAGACCGTCACGGGCACCATCCTTATCAGCACATGAGGGTCTTCGGGAGCCTTCTCGTTGGCCTTGCGGCCTTTCTTGCGCTCCTTCCACTCTTCCTCACGCTTACGGGCAAGGCTGTCCTCTTCGTCAAACTGACGTTTCCAGACATCTACCGCATTCTTTACCACGCTCTTGTTAGAAGCCTGCTCACCACGGATAATCGACATCAGCCCCAGATGCTGCAAATTACCATCGCAATACTGAATCTGCACCTGATCAGCGTAGGCCGCAGCAATAGGCAGCACACCGCAGAGGACAGGCATGTGCATTGAAACAGGTACACCCACGAGCGATTCCTTCAAGCCGACAGGCAAGGCTTTCACGTTCACCTTTACCCCAGTCTCTGCAGCCACAGCCTCTGCATCCTCGGCCTCCTCGGAAGGGATTCCGATTTCGAGGGCACTGACGATTTGCTTCATCAGCCGCGAACCCTTCGTAGGCTCCTTGCAGGCAGAGTGTACGATGCTCCGCATCTCCTGCTCAGAGAGTCCATATCGAGGCATTACCTCCAGTAGCCACTCTTCTGAATTATCGCAGATGGCTCGCAGATTAGCCGCCAACTGGTGCAGCTTATCGTTACGCTCGCCCTCGGCAGGCTCACCACCCATGCGCTGCCAGTACTCGGCGATAATAGAGGCGTAAGGGATGCCCTTGAACTCCTGCGGAAACTTAGTTTCAGCCTTCTCTGCAGGAGCATCGGGAGCAAAGGCAGGTGCTACGGGTGCAGGTGAAGGAGAATCTCCATCATCACCTGGATCATAGTAAGAACCATCCTCCGTGCGACCGTCAATGCTCAGACCTCTATCGGTATAGGCCTTTCTCCTCGCAGCCACCTCTTCATCTGAAAGTTGAGCGTACCACCCGTCAGCCCTGTAGATCTCAAAACTCGCTGGCGAGATATAAATGAACCGCTCCGGGGTAAAACACGATGTGTCGCACTCCACGCCCAGCGCCTTGCAATAGGCTCGTTGCGCCTCGGGCACCGTCATACCCATCGGCAGACGGATATCAATGTGCAGCTTGTGACGGATAGAATAATCCTTGTGCAGCATCAGCCCCTGCCACATGCCGCCCGGCTCCACGTCCAGACGGTCAGACATCTCGTTGGCCTTCTCCACCAACTCAGGGTCGTCAATGTCCACGCACGTCTGCCACGTGAACGACTCTGGCACGATGTGCTCCCTATCCCGATAGTCATCACGGAACTGCGTATAGTGCGGACAGCGGAACGGCAACCACGACTTCTGCTTGCGCTGTTCCTCTTCGTCTTCCGTAGCGTTGATGCGGTCAGCCTGCTGCTGGAGGCGTGGCTTGCGTGTCAGCGCATCGTAGTCTTGGAGCGGACATTCGTTGATGAATGCCCTTGTCTGCTCCTTGGTCAATCGCGTGTTCAGTGCGATGGTTCTTGGTCTCAATGTTACTCCCATATCGTTTCCTCCTTTCTGGTCTTAAAGTACGACATAATCTCGTCTGCCTCCTCCTGATACATGGCCTTCGTCAGAGCCAGCCCATAGCGGCGCGGAAAGACGAGCTTCACCACAATCTTCTCCTCCGAGGGTCGGCGCGTGCTCTTGGTGCGTCCTCGCGTACACAACACCGCTCCGTGAGCCGTCTCGTACAGCGTCTTGTACATCGGTCCGTTCATGCCCACATTATGGCGCTTCACAATAGTGCGCCCGTCGGCATCCACCTCGATGCCAGCCTGATAGCGAACACGTGCGCCGTCAGTCACCTCCTTGTCGCTCTCCCACGGGCACGGCACAATCAGCATGTTGCCGTTCAACTGGAAGTTAACACTTGCGTCCATCTGGACAGCGTTGTTCAAAATCTCTTCTTGAAATTTCTGTGCGTTCATTGTTTTCTTCTGATTTTTTAGGCTGAGCGAAGTGTCAGAAGGGTGGCCACCTTTCGATTCAGGATTGATTGAAATCTCGCGAGACTCCGTTCACCTTTTGGCTCAGAAGTTAAACTTAATAGTTGTTCTGTTTAGCGATTAATGAATAGTACGTAGAAAGGCTGGCTCGCCACTCCGTTGCCCCTCCGGCTGTGCATGCGGCTACGATTGATGAGTGCCAGTTGCTGGCGTGCCATCCTGGCCATGTCTGCACAATACTGATTCTTGTAGATTTGCTTTTTCTGCATCTTTTCTTTTGCTCCCGCTTTTCTGTGGATAGCCCGCTCACTTCGTTGGCTGCTTATCTCGGAAGACGGTGCAAAGGTACGGCGAATTTTGTAACGCTCCTAATATTCCGCTATGCAACTATCTGATATACAAGTAAATACAAGAAATTACAAGTGTTGCACAAGTATTCGTACAAGTACTGGTACGAAAAAGGGGAACCGATTGCTTCGATTCCCCATTTTTGAGTTATAAAGTTTGGTGATTACTTCACCTGCATATTCCAATTTGACTCCGACCTAGTATAGATGCCACAGTCGTGAAGCACCTTCCAAAGGTCACGATGCTTAGACAACTCTGATATCTGCTTGTCGCCAACCAGCTGGTTCACCTTGTCTGTAATTTGTGTGGGCTTCATGCCCCGAATACTGTCGAGGAAAGCCCTGGCGTTCTCTTCGGAGCCGTAGAAAATGGTCTTCAGCAGGTTCACGACATCGGCTACTGGCGGTTGCTTTGTCTTCACATGCTGGCAGCCTTCCTGCTTCTCCAGCCACTCCATAGAGAGCATGCCGATGGTCTGTATCTTCAGTTTTGGTAAGGTCAGCTCGGCTATCTCCCATACCTCGCTGACCACCGGCTCCACCCGATGGCCGTAACTGTCCCAGAACTCAAAAGTCAGCGTCTGGCCAATCTTCCGCAAGGCAGCCTCACGGAGTGCAGACCGATCAGCTGACAGGGCTTGAAGTTGCTGCAACTGCGAGAGCCACAATTCGTCCTGTTTTAGTGCCGACAGCCACTCTGAAGCAGAGCCGTAATCTGCCCGGTTATTGCTCATCATAGGGCATCGTCCTCCTCGCGCCACCAGCCATGTCCGCACCGCTCGGCATGTGCCATCAGATAGCTGAACGCCAATGAGTCATCCTCTACCCAGCCCTTGGCCAGATACTTTGAGCGCACCTCACGCACCTTTTCGGCAAAACGCGTCATTACCTCCCTGGTGGTTCGTTTCACAGACTCAGGCTGCTCGTCCCACGAAGCCGCGTTGTAGTTGTATTCTTTCAGTACCAGACGCCCACGCAGTTCTTTGTCCATATAGTCGTAAAGCGCCTGAGCAGCCTCAAGCACACCACGGTCAAACCGCAGGGGTATCACGCCATATATCTCATCATGCAGCATGATAAGGTCGGGCCTAAGCTTTAGCCTCATGCCTCGCTTCCAGTGCCGCTCAATCCGAAGTATCGCGTCAAGAATGGTCTTCACATAGCCACGAGGCGGTATATTAGTGTTGTCCGGCTGACGAACCAGCTCGTGATACTCCATCGAGTAGAGTTCTGCCAGTTCGTCTTGTGCGGGCTGATAGTGACCGCATTCATACACACCGATGGTCTCTTTCTTCATGATGTATGCCGTATGCATCGCTATCTGCTCATACTCCGTAGTGGTGAGCCATTCCACCAGCTTTTTGTTCGACACAAAAAAGATGTTATACCCATACGGATGATTATTCCTGATGCCGAAAGCCTCCTCCAGATCGAACGTGAAGTGCAGGCTCAAGTCGTGGCAAAGACCTGCAATCTCCACTATCAGCCGCAGCCGCTTCATCTCTTTATCCGTCAGCGTCTGCTGCCCCTCAATTGACAGCAGCGGATCATCCTCATACATCGGCCTCCTGCCCTCGTCAGCCGTCCAAAACTCGTCAGACAGATACATCGCCCACGGCGTATATCTATTCCCCGCCGTCAGCAACCGCTCCACCTGAGTGAGCCTATAAGTCCTGCGCTCCTCACCCTCCAGCAGGCTTGCCTTGGCTAGTCCTGCTCCACGGAAGTATTTTCTCTCTATCTGCGCCAGCAGCTGGCTGGCTGTCATTGTCTGCTTCATACACAACAAATATTTATTTCAACAGGTGAACTTGACATTTTGCCCACAAAGGAACTTTAGCTTATCGATTATCTGCAAATCGCCAGGCAGCCAGTCAACCTCGTTTAGCTCATCCTTTGCCAGCCACCGCGCCGCCTCGTGCTCTTTCAGTTCCAGCCGCCCGCTCTCCACGCGACAGAGGAAGCAGTGCATCGTCAGGTGAAACTGCGGATAGTCATATTCCACCGTCTCCACCAGCCGCTCCACCTCGATGCGCGTCTCCAGTTCCTCCCATATCTCTCGCCTCAGCGCCTCCTCGGGTGTCTCCCCGGCTTCCATCTTCCCGCCAGGGAACTCCCATCCGTCCTTGAATTCTCCATATCCCCGCTGCGTGGCGAAAATCCGCCCCTCCGCATCATGAATGATCGCGGCTACTACTTCGATTCGTTTCAAATGAATCATCACTTTTTCTATTCCAAATCATCAATTTTGTCCAAGATTCCGTCAGGCTTCTCAACCCACTGAGTCACATTAGAGGGATTCTGTCCCATGTAGCCGATGTATTCGCAGATCAGCCGGTAATGGTTGCGCGCAAATGTAGAACTAACGCTTCCGCTCCCATCGAAACAAATGGGCTCGTGGTGAGCTATCCGGTTACGAAATTCTCGGATATGGGTCAAATCCTTGTAGACATCTGCTTGGTTCTTGCCTTTCTTCTTGTTAGGAAATATCTGTAGAAGACTCTTGCCACCTCGCTTGTATCTTTTTTTTGAGAACAGTTTTGTCCAAAACCCCATTGTCAGCGATGCGACCATTTTGTCATTATTATATATTCCACGCCTTCTGTATCCTATTTCAGTCTGAATGATTTCATCCTTATTATATTCGAGCAACTTACCCGTAGCTGCTTGACTGACTATCCAGTCTGCGTCGGAATAATAGGCTGCATAGTGATCGTTGATGGCATTTCTCAGCATGACCTCAAACAAATTTAGAACGCCGTAGAACCGCTGACACAATATGAGATTGTAGCGATACAACCCCATCGTCTTACGCTTATCTCCTGCGCAAGCATTCAAATATTTGCGCATTCTGGGTACCGAATATAGCTTCTGACTGGTCTTAAAATCCATTTCTACTTAATTTTTCTAAATAAATCGAATCTTTTCTTGCAAGATTCAGATATTATGTATAACTTTGCACCGTAACACCCCGTTGTCCCTGCTTTCAGCATACTTCGGGGTTAGTGTTTTTTATGAGCCTCTTCTTGTTCTCCGTGATAACTTGTTCCTCAAACTTCAGATGTGAAGCAGTAAATTTATCCTGGAACTTCCTGGAAAATGTTAAAGAACTTGTGTGGTTCTTCTTTTCTATGTAATTTTGCGCTATGGATAAAAAATATATTGAGTTAATATTGGATGATGAACGAGCTCTGGAGAATTTTACTCGCGTTCTCATAGATGCCATCATCGAAGACGATGAACCTTTGCATAAAAAGGGGCGACAACTATTGCTGCACAGCCTCAACAACGAAAATGCCGACGACTTCTTCATTGCGATATGCGGTTGGAATATAGATAGTCTCATAGAGCAGATGCAAGATTTAGAAATTTAGCGCTGAAATATGCAGTCTCTATGCCACTCCAAGAATAACGGATTAACCTGATACTTTCTCGGAATAACGAGTTGAGCATTTTCTATTGGTTGAAAGTAATTAGTATAATAATCCTTACCGACATTTTCTTTTAATCGAATGGAGAAGATAACTTTCTTTTCGTTATTAAAACTAATCAATCCTTTATCAAATGCTTTATCATAAAGTGAGGACAAGCAGATTCCGTTTTCAGGGTTCAATCGTTCGTGCTCATTCTCAGACCAAGGGATAATATGACTGGCAACAAGCAATTCTGATAGGTCGATACCTGTCAGAGCGCATTTATTGTCGTAATTAGCAAGGACAATCTGGCGGAATACATTCTGATTGACGCGGGTCTTAACTTCACGAATTTTAGTCTCACCAACGACACCTTGTGGGATCTCTCTAATTTCTTGCTCGTACTTCTCTTCTATCGTAGTACCTTCTCGTTGTGCAAGAATACGTTCACTTTCAAACAGAAGGCGCTCGCGGTCGTTGATAAATTCATGCCAATAATCACCACAGGCTCTACCACCGTGAGTCATACCTGAAATCCCCCTTTGTTTCAATTGTGGGTCATAAGAAGCATAATTCACGAGCCTCAGTGCAACAGCATTAGGTGTACGTCCTATAATATTGGCAAGACGGATTACATCAGGATTCCTTCTGTCCATCTTCCCAAATGGAAGTTTAAGATAAAGGTTTAGGACCAGTATCATCTCTTCGCGCGTCCAAAGGTCACTCCTCGCCATATTTTATGCTGCTATACTATAAAAAACGCACTTGCCACCCTGTGCCTGCATTGCAAGACAATATCATGCCTACCGTCAAAATTATGCAGATAGTGGCTCAATATGGCCACTTGTGTCTCGTAAGACGTAGTGCCATACATCTTAACGCCATCTACTGTCTCCTCGGGCAACTCGGATATATTTACTTCTTTTATTTCCATAATTGGCCACAAAATTACAAAATCTTTCGGAGAACAAAGCGGAACTCGGCAGAAAATACACATTATTTAATAAATAGAGCCAATTAAGACACCATAGAGCTACAGCTATCAAAGAAGGTATATTAGAAATGACAATGACAAAATGACAAAATGACATTAAGGAGGTTCCTATATCGAAAGAACAAGGGTGAGAGTATGGTTAGATATTAATAAATAATAATATAATTATAATTATATTATTATTTAATGTAAAGGTACGCATGTTGGATGGTGCTTAATGTCATTTTGTCATTGTCATTCCGTCATTATTTGCGGCCAGACGCTGATTGTTGCCCGAAATCGACGAAAAGTAATACACGATGGCAGAAAATTACGGATTCGAGGTCTCGAAATTCTTGCGTCCCTTCGGTAGCAAGCGAGACAAGCTCGAGCGACGGTTCGTTCAAATGATGCGATTAAGCGAGTGCAGAGCCATGCTTGCATGAGCTTTGCCGAGCATGAGCATCTTCGATGTTGAAAACATCAATTCATCAAATTCGTGCTGAAAATCGCCCCAAATCGATGCCCGAAATTTGGAAGCGCACGAAAAATGCTGTACCTTTGCAGAGCATTAGGGAAATGCTCTGCGAGTGTGGGCTGCGGCTCAGTATAGCTCGAGCGAGCTCGGCTCTGCATTCGCCTTGCACCACCCTTGCATTGTCAATCATGAGAGACACAAAGCGGGATGTCGGCCACCCGATGTAGCTGGCCGCAAGTGAATCTAATACTATGTAAAAACACATTTTTAAGCACTATGGCAAAGATTTTGTATGAAGTAAAGAAGAACCAGAACTCGCACTCTGCGGCCTTCGGCAAGTGGTACGCACAGATCAAGAACCTCGAGACGCTGAACACCCGAAAGCTGGCCAACCACATCTCGGAGCACGGATCGATCTACACCCCCGACGTCGTTTACGGCGTGCTGGAGAAGTTCCGCAGCTGTCTCGTTGAGATGCTGCTGGAGTCGAAGAAGGTAAAGATCGAGGGGCTCGGCACGTTCTACTGCACCCTGGAGAACCAGAAGAACGGTGCGCTGAAGAAGGAGGACTTCAATGTGAACAAGCACCTGAAGGCACTCCACATCCGATTCCTGCCCGAGCAGGCAGCCGAGGAGAACATCTCCAGCCGTGAGTTCCTCAAGCAGGCCGAGTTCATCAACGTGGACAGCCTCCTGAAGTCCGAAGAGACCGGCGGCGGAAGCGAAGGCGGAGACTCGCAGAGCGGCGGCTCACAGACCGGTGGCAACACGCAGGGCGGTTCTGACACCAGCGGAGGCAACAACCAGGGTGGCGGTGGCTCGACCATTCCCGGCGAAGGCGACTAAGCAATCGGAGGGGGCTTTGCCCCAGCAGGGCTCCCTCCATAGTAATCAACCCCTAAAAACAACATGAAAGCACTATGAAGAAGGAAACTTGGAAGACCGTCATTCAGGTCATCGTCAGCATCCTCACGGCAGCCCTGACTGCACTGGGCACTACCAGTTGCATGGGCCACGGCCCGATTATACTCTGACAATGATACGCACTTACTAACGAAAAGGCTGGCAGCACTCAAAAGAAGTCGCTGCCAGTTTTCATTTATTCCTGTATGTATAAAACACCAAGTGTTTCATGGGATGACCACCCCACCAGCTGTCATTCGCATATTGGAATCCTACTGAAGCATACAGTGCCTCGCCAGCAGGATTGCCCTTATCTACCAGCAATCCGACACAAGGCTGTCCCATCTTATTGGCTTTCTCCTTCGTGGCATGCAAAAGACAGTGGGCAATGCCTTGGCGACGATATTCTGGTAGAACGGCTAACGAATCAAGGTAGAGCTCACCTGCCTGTGTCTCATCGTCCATGCCAGAATGATCCTTGCCGATGTATTCCTTGGCGGCCTTGATAAATGCCTGTCGAAGTTCATGTAGTCTGCCACCATCATAGCTGACAGCAATACCCACCACTTTGTTATCAGCCATCGCCACAAACGTATTCCTGTAGCTATACTGGGAATCCTCGCGCTCTACCAATGAGGTCATCATCTTTAGGAAGTCCTCTAAGCCATGCCCTACTCCACAGAAATGCTGGCAACAGTCATCTGTCATAGCCATCATTATCAGCTGGGCAATATCTGATGCTTGCGCCTTTGTCGCTTCTCTTATCACAATCATCGTTTTCATCCATTTCAATTTGTCATTAGAATAATCACGCCGCTTATGGCGATATACGCATAAACGATGTATCGGAAAATGCGATTGGGAATGCGCTTGAAGACATAGGCTCCAAGGGTTGTTCCGATGACGACTCCACCAAGTCCGAAACAGTAGTCTGTCAGGACGGTCGTGGTAAAAAAGCCGTTATAGGCACGAACAAAGGTCATCATCACATTGCCAATCAGAAAGTAGGTCTGAGCCATCGCCATGTAATGTTCCTTCGAAGGCTCACTCTGGATGAAATAGAGCACGGCTGGCGGGCCTTGCATGCCGAAGAAGCCTCCCATCAGTCCGCTGAGTGTACCAGCACCCACCTGTACTCGTTTGGTTGTCGGCAACTTGATCTTCTGGCTAAACAAGGCGAAATAGATACTGATGACTATCAATGCAACACCGAGAATCCGCCTCAATATGTGGTCTTCAATGCGGGTCAAAGCAAAGATGGCTATTGTCGATACAACAATAAACGTCAGCAATATCGGCCAAAGTCGTTTCCAAGTGACATAGCTTCTCATTCGCCAAACGATGACAGCCGAGGTGGTAATGGCCAAAAGTCCAGAGAGAGTTGTGGCCTCGCCGTATGTAGGCAGGAAGAACGGCAGCATCGTCATGATGAAGATGCCAAAGCCGAAGCCGGTGGAGCGCTGCACAAAACTGGCTCCGATGCTCAACAGGAATATAGCTATCACAACACTACTCATCTTCTTCCCATTCTCCCCATGCTTTCAGATGGTCAACGATATTACTTCAGATTCTTATTGAAGAAGTCTGCGAGTTTATCCCAGGGGATGAGGTTCTTGGGCTCGCCCTTGCCTACCAACTCAGTATAGCCGCCGTCGTAGAGGTCGCAATGCGATGCACCTGGAATGATGAGCAGCTCTTTGTTCTCTGGATTGGGATTGGGCTTGCCCACGACATTATATCCCTCGGCCTTGCCTTCCACCATATATTTATAGGCAGCCTCGCCAAAGTAGCGTGAGTGAGCTTTCTCGCCGTGCATCACGAGGCCAGCCGAGCGAATCTCGTTGATGTAGTAGAGGAAGCGGCTGTTGGCGTATGCCTGGGTACCGATGGCGCGCCAGCCGTCGTTTGAGTTACCGCTGCGCTTGTGGTAGCCACGCGGGGTGATGTAGTAGTCGTAGTAGTCCTTCACGAACTGCGGAGCATCATCGGGTAATGGATTTACCACACCCCCAGCCATAGCCATCGGGTCGGCGAGGCGCTGCTTGGCCATAGCCTCACGGGCTGCATGGCGCGACTCCTCCTTGTCTTCGCTGTCGAAGTAGCCGTTGCCACTGACGCGGGTCATATCATACATGGTGCTTGCAACCGTAGCCTTGATGCGAGTGTCGGCAGCGGCAGCATTCAGGGCGATGCCTCCCCATCCGCAGATACCGATGATACCTATCTTCTCGGCATCTACATTCTCCTGCTTCGACAGGAAATCGACGGCGGCCATGAAGTCCTCGGTGTTGATGTCGGGCGAGGCTGTGCGTCTCGGCTCACCACTACTTTCACCAGTGTAAGAGGGGTCAAAGGCAAGTGCCACAAAACCGCGTTCGGCCATCCGCATGGCATATAGTCCGCTTGACTGCTCCTTACAGGCTCCAAACGGACCGCTGACGGCGAGTGCTGCCAGTTTGCCCTGAGCATCCTTCGGCTCATAGAGGTCGGCTGCGAGGGTCAGTCCATACTGTGTTTCAAATGTCACCTTTCGGTGGTTCACCTTGTCGCTCAGAGGGAACACTTTATCCCACTCCTGCGTTAATTCTAACTTCTGCATATTCTCTTCTGTTTTAGTTTGATTGTCTTTCTGGTTGCATGCTGCAAGCACTCCGACCATGAGTATTGTTGCTAATAATACCTTTTTCATATTCTTCTTTTATTTGTTGTTTACTTGATACCTAATCCATACGATGCCGTCCTGTTCTTCCACACTCTTGAAAGTAAGGCGTACAGGTTTACGGTCCATCGGCCTGCCATCGAAAGCAGCAGCCATACCCCCTCGTCCGTCTATGCCATAGCCGTACATCATGCTCACCTCGTCTATCAGGCCGAGGTCGAGCATGGAACCGTTGATGTTTCCGCCACCGACCACCGCCAGACGTTCTATACTGAAGACTGCACGCAACGTCTCCATTGCCGAAGGGAGGTCTATGCCATTGCATCCAGTGGTAATATAAGATATGTGTTTGCTTTTAAGGTAGTCAAGATACTCCTGGCTGGCCTGCTCCGAAAGAATCATCAGCAGGGGGCGGCCAAAGATTTCGGTGGTATTGTCGTCCCACAGCAATGTGCCACGTGTGTCTACGCCGATTGCATAGCTCGCCGCTTCTACAGCCTTGTAGAGCTGCTGCCCTGCATCTTCATGGGGTCTCTGTTGTTGGAACACACCGTCTTGTGCATAGTGCATGACCAACGTTGTCTTGCCCTCCAGTGTCGAAGGACAGCCGATGCCATAAGTCAGACCTTCCGGGAACTCCTCTTGCATAAAAATACCGTAGCAACTGATCCTGTTCAACGTGTGCCGTATCTCGCCTACCTCGTCATAGTGTATCACCGAGACGTGGGGATGATAGATTGGCGCACCGATATCCTGTGCGTAGTCATTTGCTTCGTTGATATACAAATCTATCGTCATAACCTCTTATTATCTTGATGTGACCCATCTTAAAATCCTAATAATTCTCAATTCTCGGAGCAGCGAGCGCCAACATGCCTGCATGATTGGTCGAGTCGTGACGAGATTCAACTTTTGTTAAAACTGATGGCAAAGATAGCGATTTTACGCTGATAATTGGTAATTTTGCCACCATTTTTAAATGTATTTATGCAAAAAAAGAAATTCATAATCTACAGAAGGGATGCAGATTATATAGTTCATATATAAAGAACTACTCTAACGTTGGTTGAAGACTTAAACGGTACTCGCTAGGCGACTGGCCGAGATGCTTGGTGCAGTAACGGCTGAAGTAAGAGAGCGACGTGAAGTTCATCAAGTCGGCTATCTGGGTGAGTGACAGGCGTTCGTCATTCAGATAGTCTTTTAATATAGGTATGGTATGGCGGTCGATGTATGAGGTGACACTATGTCCCGTCACGCGCTTGATGGTGGCAGAAAGATATTTTGGCGATACATTCAGCCGCTCGGCATAGTAGCTCACATCACGCTCCGTTCGGCTGATGCCTGTAGCCAGCAGTGCCATTAGTTGTTTCACGATGTAGGCTGTGCGGTCGGTATGGCTATCTGTGGATTCTCGTTGGGCATGGGCCTCGAAGATGTCGTACATCATCGTCAGGCAGAGACTGCCCATCAGTTGGCGATAGAACTGCAAATGGCGGTCGTCCTTGCGGTCACGAAGACGATGGAAGTCATCAAGCAGATGTTGTGCTTGTTCATCTGAGAGTTTAATGACGGGGTCTTGATTCAGCGAGATACTGCCTCCGATGCTGTAGTTGTTCGATGGCAGCAGGTTCTGTAGGAACTTGTAATCGGCAGCAAACCACTCCACCTGCAAGTCTGCATGAGCCGCCAAGTTGCTGATACGATCAGGCATCGGTATCACCACGAGGTCGTTTCTGACAATGTGGTAGCAATGCTCGTTGAATACAAAACTAGCCTCACCCGACAAGCAAAGCAGATGCATGCAGGTGTGGCTCAACTCACGGGCATTCATCCCGTAGAAGTCTGTGGAATATTGAAAATCTGAACTCATATCTTTGTCTTTTGGATGCGAAGATACGCATTATTTTGTATATAAAAGAACGATTTCGGCAAAAAGTGAAAATTATGAGGTGATTTGTGAAAACAAAATATCGAAAAAACGCCGTAACTTTGCAGCGTGATTAGAAAATATATTTAAAATGAATTTCAAAAGTATCATTACAGCCGCTCTGGCATTGCTCGTATCAACAGCATGCAATGGCGGTGCTAAACAGGAGAAAGTTATGAACAAGGATGGTAAAAGTTTGGTAGTATTCTTCTCGCATGCGGGAGACAACTACGCAGTAGGAAATATCGAGGTAGGCAACACGAAGATTGTGGCAGACTACATCACTGAGTTAACTGGCGCAGCGCAGTTTGAAATCGTCACCCACAAGTACGACGGAATGGCTTATACACCACTCATCAATCTGGCAAAGGAAGAGACCAAGAAAGGCGAATTGCCAGAGTACGAAGGAGATGTAGATATGAGCGGCTACGATACCGTTTTCATTGGTGGTCCCGTATGGTGGGGCACTTATCCGCAAGTGATGTTCACCTTCTTCAAGAAGCATGCAAACGACCTGAAGGGTAAGACCGTCATTCCTTTCACCACCCATGAAGGCTCAGGATTGGCCAACTGCATGGAGGATGTGAAGGATGCATTCCCTGGTGCAAATGTGCTGAAAGGCTTCAGCATTTACGGACACGAAGTGCGTACGGAAAAGAAAAAGGTCGAGAAGTGGTTGAATGGTTTAGGATATTAACGACGAATAATATGGAATACATAAAACTGTATAACGGTGTTCAGATGCCGACATTGGGCTACGGCGTGTTTCTCGTAAGCCCTGAAGAGTGCGAACGTTGTGTGAGTGATGCTTTGAGCGTGGGCTATCGCCTGATTGATACGGCACAAGCCTACCAGAATGAGGAAGGCGTGGGAAATGCCTGGCGTAAGAGTGGACTGAAGCGCGAAGATTTGTTCCTCGTGACGAAGGTCTGGATTTCGAACAACGGTGAAGAAAAGGCTGCCAGGAGCATCGACGAGAGCCTGCGTAAGTTGCAGACGGAGTATATCGACTTGCTGCTTATCCATCAGGCCTACGGCGACGTGTTCGGCACATGGCGGGCTATGGAGAAGGCTTATCGTGCAGGCAAGGTGCGCGCCATCGGCGTGAGCAACTTCCAGGCAGGCCGTTTCTTCGACTTCGCCCACTATGTAGAGCTGAAGCCGATGGTGAACCAGTTGCAGTGCAACACGCTCATCCAGCAGACAGACATCGAACCGATTCATGCTGAGTTTGGCACGAAGATGATGGCGTGGGGACCGCTTGGCGGACAGGGTATTGACGGCATCGTGAAGAGCGAGGCGCTGACTGCCATCGGAGCGAAATATGGTAAGAGTGCTGCTCAGGTAGCCCTTCGTTGGCTCACCCAGCGCGGTGTCGTGGCTATTCCCAAGTCGAGCCATAAGGAGCGCATGGCGCAAAACTTTGACATCTTCGACTTCTCGTTGAGTGATGACGATATGGCTCAGATTGCCCAGCTGAACCAGCACGACACGGGCATCATCAACTTCGGCGACCCACAGTTTGTGAAATACTTAATTCAGAATTACGGATAATAAAAAATACAACTATGCTTGGAAACTTTTCTTATTACAACCCCACCAAACTGTATTTTGGTGATGAGTCTTTGAACTTCCTCAAGGACGAACTGAAGGGCTACGGCCCAGTGGTGCTGCTCAACTACGGCAGTGGCAGTGTAAAACGTAACGGCATCTACGACCAGGTGGTGGCTATCCTCAAAGAGGCAGGCAAGACCATCGTTGAGAACCCTGGCGTGATGACCAATCCCACCTTAGAGAAACTGCATGAGGGCGTCAAGATTGCCCGCGAGAACGAGGTAGACTTGATCCTTGCCCTTGGCGGCGGCAGCGTTTGCGACTACTCGAAGGCCGTGGCTGCATCTGTCTATTATGAAGGCGACTACTGGGACAAGTTCTGGCTGAAGCAGGAAAATCCCGCTAAGGACCAGAGACTGCTGCCTGTGGGCTGTATCCTGACGATGGCTGGCACAGGCTCTGAGATGAACGCCGGCACTGTGATTACAGATGCAGAGCATACTTTCAAGGTGGGGCATGTGTTCGACAGTCGTCTGATGCCTAAGTTCTCTATCCTCAATCCGAAGTTCACGATGACCGTACCCGAGAACCAGATGAAGGCGGGTATCTACGACATCATGAACCACATCATGGAGCAGTACTTCTCGGACTTCGATGACAACACCAGCGACTACCTCTCTGAAGGACTGATGCGTTCTGTCATCCACAGCAGCCGCATCGCTGTAAAGAATCCTCAGGACTACGAGGCACGCTCGAACATCATGTGGACAGCCACATGGGCACTGAACACCCTTATCGGGCTGGGCAAGCAGCAGGACTGGATGGTTCACATGATTGGTCACAGCGTGGGTGCTTGGACACATGCCCCACACGGCTATGCGCTGGCATCTGTCTCAATGGCCTACTATCGCCGCGCCATGCAGAACGGTCTGTCTAAGTTTGTGCGCTTCGCCAAGAACGTGTGGAATATCCAGAGCAACGGAATGACCGACGAACAGATAGCCGAAGCTGGTCTGCAGGCCCTGAAAGCCTGGATGCAAGAGATAGGTCTGCCCTTGACCATCACTCAACTGGGTGCCACTGAAGATATGATTCCCGGCATCACCGAGGGCACCATCTGCTATCCCGCCGGTTATCTGAATCTGACGAAGTCAGACGTGACAGAGATTCTTAAGGAGAGCATGTAATATGAAACGAATCGTCTATTTATTTGTAGCATTATTGATGATGGCAACAGCAGATGCACAGACGTTGACAGAGCGTCAAAAGGGATTGGCAGCATGTGCCTGCCTCATGGCAATAATCAAACAACAATGAAACAAGTATCAGTATTAGTAGGTGCTGGCAGTATCGGACAGGCTATTATCCGTCGTGTGTCGGCTGGTAAGCACATCGTGTTGGCAGACTACTCCATAGAGAATGCTCAGCGAGCAGCAAAGACATTGGAGAATGCGGGCTTTGAGTGTTCAACCATACGATGCGACCTTGGCTCGAAAGAGGACATTCTGAAGTTGGTGGAGTTTGCCACCAATAAGGGAGACGTAACGAATGTTGTGAATGCTGCTGGTGTTTCACCGTCACAGGCTCCTGTTGAAGATATTCTTCGTGTTGACCTCTATGGCACAAGTGTATTGTTGGAGGAGTTTGGCAAGGTGATTGCAGAGGGTGGTTCAGGTGTGATTATCTCATCACAAAGCGGTCATCGTTTACCAGCCTTATCGCAGGAACAGAACGAGGCTTTAGCCACAACTCCTGTTGACAAGCTGCTGGAATTGCCGTTCCTGAAGGAAATCAACGACACGCTGAAAGCCTATCAGTACTCGAAGCGCTGCAATGTGCTCCGCGTGATGTTTGAGGCTACTCGCTGGGGACGACGTGGTGCCACCATTAACTCAATCTCACCAGGTATCATCATCACGCCATTGGCCAACGATGAATTGCATGGCCCACGCAAGGATGGTTACCTGAAGATGATTGAGGGCATGCCCGCCCGCCGTGCCGGAACACCTGACGAAGTGGGCGATTTGGCAGAGTTCCTGATGTCCTCCCGAGGACGTTTCATCAGCGGTGCCGATTTCCTGATTGACGGAGGTTGCACAGCCTCCTACTGGTATGGTGATTTGCAATACCTCAAGGCTACGCATTAGCGAGAGCAGAGTGAAACTCGTTTCAACTCTGCCGAGCGTGAGTAGGCTCGAACGAAGTTCAAAGCGACACACTAAACAGCTACCCACTTCCGTTATCTTGAAAAACAAATAGAAGTTATGGAAGAGACTTACGGATGCAATCTGATTAATACGAAGCATGACGGACGACAAGTAAAGGAGTTCGTTGGCAAGTATCATGTGCACGTCCTTGTGCGGCAGGGACAGATGACGTTCTCTGACGGCAAGAACTCATTTAGATGAAATACTCCAAGGCTATGTGCAGGCCCCCGAATACGATCCAGATGATGTTTCCTAACGTCTTCATTGATCTGATTTAGATGACAACAGCCGTTCCGCTGGTGGCAACCATAAGCATTGAGCCATTGGCTCCGACGGTCTCATAGTCGATGTCGATGCCTACGATGGCATTCTTGCGTCCCGTTGGTAGCAAGCGAGCAGAGCTCGAGCGGGCTCCAAGAGCCTGGGCACGCTGCATCATCTCCTGCATGGAAGTGTCCTTGGCTTCGGAAAGCACCTTCTCGTATGCGCCAGCTCGACCACCTACGATGTCGCGGATGCCGGCAAACAAGTCCTTAAACATGTTGGCACCGATAATAGTTTCACCTGTCACAATACCCTTATATTCGCGGATGGTGTGACCTTCAATCTGTGGGGTTCTTGGACGAGCCAAGCGTCTCCTTCGTCGCCGAGCGGTTGATAATATCATAATCGTTATCTTTTAAAAGTTTCTATCTGTTAGACGTTTGAACGTAGTGAAAAGTTGCAAGCCCTCACAAAATATATAATGCTATTGCTGCACAGGCCTCGGCATCGGCCAAAGCATGGTGATGGTTTTCGAGGTTGTAGCCACAGGCAGCAGCTACGGTGTGGAGCTGATGATTAGGCTGCGAACGGCCAAATTGCCGGCGAGATGCTGTCAGAGTATCGTAAAAGCGGTAGTCAGGATAGTCCATCTGATAGACTCTGAACACAGCTTTCAGACAACTTTCATCGAAGCGGGCATTATGAGCCACGAATGGGATTGTGGCAATTTGGTATCTTACATCATCAAGATCTTGATCTGAAAAGAATATCTCAACAATTCGTTCCTCCAACTGTTGCCATACTTTGGAAAACACCGGCGCATCCTCTGTATCACTTTCCGAGATGCCATGTACCCGCTGACACCATTGACGGCTGCTGATTGGCCGTCTCAAAATCGATGGCGATGAATCGCGGATCATTTCTTCGTATATTTCGCCTTGACTATCTCGTATGAGTTCCGTGTCAGTTCCTGCAGCAAGTCATCTGGTGCAGAATATGGGTTGATGCCTATCCAGTGTTTGGGCGATTCGTTATATGGATTGCCGATGCACTCATACTGTGCCTTCAAATCATCAATGCGCTCAGGTTGGCATTTCAGCGAGATGACTGAGAAATCATTGCAATCGAAGAATGAGAACATGTGTCCTGCTACGTAAAACACCAATACTCCCTCTCCGTTCTTAAACTTCTGGAAAGGCAGTTTCTCTTCTATGTCTTCGCCTAACGACAGGCAGAAATCGCGATAGTCTTCTATATTCATTGTCTTAGCCGATGTTCTTTCCTAATTCAAAAGCCTCCTGCAGTTTGGGATTACCCTCAATCTCACGAGGGTCATTTACACCTCCGCAGAAAAGCGTTCCTGCCAGGCGACTCTTGGGATAGCAGTCTATCCAGCCCGTCAACCCCGTCTCTGCACGCTTCGGAGTCTCGGTTTCATCCTCTGCAGCCGTAGTCAGCAGATAGACATCACGAAACGCATAATCCTGTTCATACATCGCATTCATGCGGTCTATGAGGGTCTTCATCTGGCCGCTCATCTCGTAATAGTAGATAGGTGTTGCCCAGCAGATAACATCAGCCTTCAGCACCTTGGCCATGATGTCGTTCACATCATCATTGATGACACAACGCCCTAACTTTTGGCAACCCAGACAACCCTTGCAGAACTGGATGTTCTTGCCAACGAGAGAAATCTTCTCCACCTCGTTTCCGGCAGCCTTTGCTCCTTCAACAAACTGGTCGGCGAGCATGTCGCTGTTTGAGCCCCGTCTAAGGCTCGTAGAAATAACAATTACCTTTTTCATTTTTTTATACTTCTATCTTTTTAATCACCTTTGCTGGCACACCTCCAACAATCGTATTCGGTTCAACATCTTTTGTGACTACAGCACCTGCAGCAACCACAGCTCCATCACCAATGGTCACGCCTGCCAACACCGTAGCATTGGCTCCAATCCAGACATTCTTACCAATGTGGATGGGAGCATAGCTCATACTCTGACGCTTGGCTGGGTCAAGGTCGTGGTTGATGGTTGCCAGCACGACGTTGTGACCTATGAGTGCACCCTCGTCGATGGTGATGCCACCTTGGTCTTGGAACTTACAACCCATGTTGATGAAGACCCGTTCACCAACGATGGTGTTCTTGCCGCAGTCGGTATGGAACGGAGGAAACATGCCTACCGTCTTGGGTACCTCACGCCCCCAAAGCTGTTCCAGCAAATCGTGCAGCTGCTCTGGAGTATGATACTTGCCGTTAATCTCTGCTGTTATCTTCAGTGCCTCCTGCGACAGCTGATGGAACATCATGTGGACATCACCACCGCCAACGACGGGTTTGCCCGATGCCATGTAATCACGAAATTCTTGTATTGTCATTGTCTCTGATTCATCTGATAAAGTTCATGCCTTGCCACTCTTCGCGTTCAGGATAATCGGGATTACCATTGGCGTGAATCTTCTTCAGTAACCAGGCCATGTTGTCGGCAAGCACTCGCATGGTCTGCATTCCCTCTGTGTCCTGTATTACTTCACCGGGTGCCAAGCCGTAGGCGATGTTCCAATATTGCGAAGTAACCACAGGCATGTTCATCATCTCGAATATCATGTTCATCGTCTGGTATGCAGCCGTAGCACCACCACGACGGCAGATAGCTACCGCTGCCGCAGGCTTGTTCTGTACTTGGGCACCTGAGAAGAAGGCACGTTGCAGAACTGCCATTACAGCACCGTTGGGCTGACCATAATAGACAGGCGAACCCACGATGAGCGCATCGGCCTCATTGAGCTTTTCAACGATACGGTTGCAGATGTCGTCATCAAAGACACAATGCCCTAATTGCTTCGCCTGACACTGTCCGCAGGCTATACAGCCACGAACGGGCTTGTTGCCCAGCTGCATGATTTCCGACTCTACACCATTCTTCTCCAATTGACGGGCAATCTCCGATAGTGCAGTAAAAGTGTTGCCATTCTTGTTGGCACTGCCGTTTAATAACAATACTTTCATCATGTGTGTGTTTGTTATTGAATAAATGATTACTTTGTTCTCGTTCGCTATAGGAATTTACTTCAATAAACCATAAATGAGTATATCGTAAAAGATACCTTCTTTAATCACAGCCTTGCGCATGACACCTTCTTGTTTAAAACCATTCTTTTGTAAAATACGCTGAGATGCTATATTGGGATGAAAGACATTTGCCGTAATTCGGTTGAGACCAAGTTCCTTAATTGCAATCTCACACACTTGTCCCACTGCCTGACTCATCAGACCACGATTCCAATAGTCTCTCAACAGCATGTAGCCCAATTCGCCGTCAAGCCTATATATGTCAGCTTTTCGTTCAATGGAAACACTACCAACAATCTTCCCATCCACGACCATTGCTCGGAAAGTTCCGCCAATGCCTTCGCTTTTGGCAACCATATTCAGCCACCAATTAGCATCATCTTCAGTATATGGATTCGGCAATCTGTCAGACAAGTATGACCTATCAACGGCATTGCATAAATCCTTCAGTTCTTTATAGTCGGCCAAAGACCATTTCCGCAATTCTCCTTTCATACTTCTATATTCCGATTTTTCTGTTTGTCTTTTCGAAATCTATTCCTTACTCTGCTTGAAGAGCCAGTCCCTAACGGCGGCAATCTTATAGCCGTAGTCAAAAGATGCCATGTGCTCCATACCCTTGCCTGATTCAGGGAGTACACTGCCTGCCTCCCACTTGATGAAGTTGATATTGCCGCCCTTAGCTATCAGTTCCTCGGCCAATCGTTCCTGTTCTTCGCTTGGAAGCTTTGCACTCCATGATGTGGAGTCAACACGGGCATCATTCACCTTCAGCACCTTTGCCAGGTCTCTCATGCCACCCGATGCCTTCTGGTCGCCACCAGCTACGATGTAGAAGAAATGCTTCTTGCCGAAGTCCTGCATTTTCGAAGTGTCCCACTGACTGCTAACAAACAATGAGGCCGCAAAAAGATCGGGATAGGCGATGTTGAAGTAGAACGACATCATGCCACCCATTGACTGTCCTGTGGTGTATAGTCGGTTGGTATCTACATTGTATTCCTTGCAGACGGTCTGAAGCAGTCGGATGGTCATTTCTACCTCGTCAGTGGTGCTCCAATCATCCTGCACAGCCCAGTCGGTGTATTGTGGCACCAGGACGAATGAAGGATGCTTCTGCTGGTCTCTATTTGAAGCGAACTCCAAGGCACCATACCCTTGCGTGAGCGGAGCCGTCACTTCCTTTCCTGCAGTACTGGCATCAGCCATGAAGAGCACTAAGGGGAGTTTCTGACCTGCCTCGGCACCTTCGGGAACCAGCAGATTATACTCCATTGTCTTGCCTGTCTGTTTGTCGTTGTACGTCAGTTGCTTGAACTTTCCTAGTGTCTCTTGCTTCAATGCCGCGAAAACACTGTCAGAATCTTTGTTAACACTCATACCGCCACCCATGTGCGGCCCTCTTTCTCCGCCTTTCTTCTGGGCACAGGCAGTCAGGCACATGAGTCCTACTGCCAGCAAAAACATTACTTTCTTCATATTTTCTTGGAGTGTTTCGAGTCATAGCTCTGGTCTCTGCCAAGACCTTTTTACTTAAACAATGTTGCAAAATTAGTCATTTCTGATAAATTCTGAGGTTTTATGAGTAATTTTGTGGCTGTTTTTGAGAATAATTAAGGTATGTCGGAGCAGCAGCGGACATATATTGCCATCGATCTGAAGTCGTTTTACGCTTCAGTGGAGTGTGTGGACAGAGGGTTTGACCCGCTGACCACCAATCTCGTGGTAGCAGATGTAAGCCGGACGGAGAAAACCATCTGCCTGGCTGTTTCTCCTTCGCTCAAAGCTTATGGCATCGGAGGACGTGCGCGACTGTTCGAGGTGGTTCAGAGAGTGCGCGAGGTGAACAACGAGCGCAAAAGAGCTACAGGCTGGAGGATGACAGGCAAATCCTACAATGACCCGGAACTGAAAGCCAATCCGAACCTAGAACTCGACTACATTGCTGCACCGCCACGTATGGCTCACTACATGGAGGTGAGCACCAAGGTCTATGAGACCTACTTGAAATACATTGCTCCAGAGGATATTCATGTCTATAGTATCGACGAGGTATTCATGGATGTGACGGCCTATCTGAGAACCTATAAGTTGTCGGCGCATGAACTAGCCATGAAGATGATCCGCGACGTGCTGGCCACTACGGGCATCACGGCTACGGCTGGGATTGGGACAAACATGTACTTGGCAAAGATAGCAATGGATATAGTCGCCAAAAAGATGCCTGCCGACAAAGACGGTGTACGCATTGCAGAGCTAGATGAAATGTCGTATCGACGTGAGTTGTGGGACTACCAGCCCATCACGAAGTTCTGGCGTGTAGGCAGAGGTATAGCAGAGAAACTGGCCGTCTATGGTATTGACACAATGGGAAAGATTGCACGGATGTCCATACAGAACGAGGGACTGCTTTACCGCCTATTTGGCGTGAATGCCGAACTGCTGATAGACCATGCTTGGGGATGGGAACCGTGTACGATGGAGTCTGTAAAGGCATATCGTCCTGAGACCAACTCTTTCAGCAGCGGACAGGTGCTGCAGGAGCCTTACACATTCAAGAAAGCCCGTGTGGTGATACAGGAAATGGCAGAAGGAATGGCACTCGACTTGGTTTCGAAGCGTTTGGTGACAGACCAACTGGTACTGACTGTTGGCTATGATGCAGAGAGTCTGACTCGTCCTGAAATCCGAGCCAAGTATCATGGAGAGATAACCGCCAACTACTACGGTAAACAAGTGCCCAAACATGCACATGGCTCCTTCAATTTCGAGAAGCCCACATCATCCTCGCGCCTTATCATGGAAGGTGCTTCAGAGCTGTTTGACTGCCATGTGAATCCAGATTTGCTGATTCGCAGACTTAACCTGACAACGAACCATGTGGTATCAGAATCATCGGTAGCGGCACAGGACAATGCACCCCAGCAACTTGACCTCTTTACCGACTACGAGGCTCAGAAAAAGCAGCATCAAGAGGAGCAAGCCAAACTTGACAAAGAGCGTCGAATGCAAGAAGCTCAGTTGAAAATCAAACAGCGTTTCGGCAAGAACGCCATCCTCCGAGGCCTGAACTTCGAGGAAGGAGCCACAGCCAAGGAACGTAACGAACAGATAGGAGGACACAAGGCATGACGAACGACTACGACGATATTATCAATCTGCCACACTACGAGCCGAAGCATCATCCAAGGATGTCTATGTGGAACCGTGCAGCCCAGTTTGCACCCTTTGCCGCATTGACTGGCTATGATGCTGCCATTCAGGAATCAGGCCGATTGACAGATGACTGGGTAGGTTTGAGTGAATCCGGCAATGTAGAAATGAACCACAAAATGGAATTGATTGTTTCCATGTTGCCAGAGCATCCCTCTGTGACCATCGAGTATTTCGTGCCAGACAGACATAAGGCTGGAGGTTCCTATCAGTCTTATACGGGCAATGTGAAGCGCATCGATGAATATGAAAAGCACATCGAGTTTACAGACGGGAAGAAAGTCCCACTTGATGCCATAAGTGAGATAAAGATTGAGTGATCATTACTCAATCACCTCAATATAGAAACTGAACGGACGAAAGCCGTCGTTGCAGCTAATCATTGCACTCATGGGGTTCTTCATCCATCCATCGTAAAAGTTCCCCTCACCTCTGGCCAACGACTCTACAAACTCCCGCATGGATGACCAGGCAGAAGAGCACATCCCTTCGGGACATTTACCATTCTCTGATATCCATTGCTGACCCTCCCTGACATCGCAAGTATGCTCGATGGGATTCTCATACTTCGCCATCAGGTCAGGATAGACCGTCTGACGTATGGCTGTGATTCGTACCTTATTCATATATATTTATGTCGGATAGTCTTTGGGAGTTTGGATAGTACTGCCCACTTCATATTTTACTTCTCTTTATCAGGCTGTTGACCGTCGTGCGCCTTCCATGCACATTCGGTAATTTTCATATCGGAGAAGACTGCTGTGAAGGATGACTCTTCGGGTGAACAGGCATAGATGCCAAAGCTGATTTCGTCGGCACCGGCATACATGTGGCAGATGCGCATCTGACTGAAATCGATGCCGTTGGTGGAGCACTCAATGCAGTAGTCATCCTCGCGACGGGAGAACCGATACCACATCGTCTTCACGTCAGCAGGAATCGCTGTTGTGGCCCAGTCGGAATAGCCCTTGTTCGTGGCTACACTGCCGAGGTGTTGGAATTCGTCGTTTTCGTATTCAACCGAACCTTTCAGCCAGTTCTCACTGTCCAGATACATCACGATGCCGCACTGGTCAAAGCGCTGATGACTCTGCGTGAAGTCGGTCTTCACCACAAAGCTGAAGAACTTTTCACGGGTCTTCATCTGTAACACAGGGGCATTGTCGTTCTGGAAGTGATAGTAGGTGCGCTGCCAAAGGTCGGTATGCGGCGCAGTAGTGATGAGGATGGTGTCACCCTTCACCTCAAATCCACCCGGTTCTCTCGTCCACTGAAGACTGTTCAAATCGATTCGGCCACTGTCTGCGAGGGCCTCTTTAACGTTGTCAGTAAACTCCATGTCTGTTTCATTTTTAGTTTGCCGTGCACAGGCCGTAAACAATAGGCCGATGCAAAGTAATGTGAATAATTTCTTCATACTATTCTCTCTTTGTTATTCTTGCCAAATAATCGTAATGCTCCTCGTTATGTATGCGCTTAACTATGGTTGGTAATTTGCATTAATTCATTTTCGTCATGTGATAACCCATACGCTTCAACTGCATTGCAGCACCAAATAGGTAGAGTTGGTGCAGAGAGACCACATAGCCATTGAATGCCTCTTTTGTGCCAGGCTCCAGATGCTGATGCATCAAGGCATTATAGACCCGTGAAGCACACTCGCCAGTGACTTTCTCCAGAGCTGTGTAGTCTGCGCCCTGCAACAAGAGGACATCTTGGCGAATATATTCATCCATCGAGTCGTAGCCGCGCTTGTCGCGCATGTAGGCATAGAGGTCGTCAATCTTTGAATAGATGTCCCATTCCGTGTCCCACATCTTGGCTACGGCCATGCCGATATACATCATCCAACCCAGTGAGGCTGAGGGGTAGTCCTGAAACTCTCGTATGCCGTCAGGGATGTAGGTCTTGGCTATCTCTTCCCATTTGTCTTCAACATCGGGACACTCCGGCAAACGTTCATCAACCTCCTTCATTGACTGCAGGAACTGGTGTAAGTCCTTACGCAATATCTCTTCAAAATTCTCCATACTTCTATAACATGTTTTCTAATCGTTCTACTGCTTGTGTAATATCCTCTGGAAACCGTTTGTGGTCACGGAGGAAGTCAGCCCTGCCGCCACTGATGGCATCATATAATTCCCGACTCATGTCATCTGCATAGGACGCAATAGCATACTCAATATCATCCTTCTGCCAGTCGAGGGAAGAATGGATATAGACATTCCGCTTCTGATGCAGAAAGCTATAGGCGGTCTCTATGCTGTCCTTCGTAATCATTGATCGTAGCCGATAGGTCTGAACTGTTTCTGATGCTCACTCCATACAAAGCCGTACTTCATGAGGTAGTCCTTAATTTCCTTGGGGTCTCTGCTGAAGGCATAGCATAGTGATTCCAACGTGTCAAACTCCTCGTCACGCAGGAGCATATTCACACTCGAAACCAGGATGGCAGGGTCTTTGGGCAGGTAATCCATGTCGTTTAGCTATCTTATTTCTTAAACTATGTTGTAATAACAGGGCAAAGTTAGTGAAATTTCTGCAGATTTTGTAAATTTGCACCTTAGAATTAGGATAGTTTATAGAAATGATGGTTCAAGAAGGTTGGTAGTAACAATTATTAGGGACGAGACCACTACTGAAACGTGGAGCAGCCAGATGATTCACTGGCTGAAGGCCAAGGGATTCATCAGCAAGAACTGAAATAATAATAAGAGAAAAAAATGAAAGCGATTAGCACAGAAAAGGCACCCGCTGCCATTGGCCCATACAGTCAGGCCATCCAAGTAGGAAATCTGGTCTATACTTCAGGGCAGATTCCCATTGACCCTGCGACAGGAATGATTGTTACAGGAGGCATTAAAGAACAAACCCTTCAGTCCTTGACCAATGTTAAAGCCATATTGGAAGAGGTTGGACTGACCATGAGTAATGTGTTGAAGACAACCGTGTTCATGGCTGACATGGGAGACTTTGCGGATATGAACAGTGTCTATGCAGAGTTTTTCACAGAGCCATATCCCGCACGTTCAGCTGTTGCCGTCAAGACGTTGCCTAAAGGAGCATTGGTAGAAATCGAAGTCATAGCCGAGGTCAAAGCATGATTCAGAACTAAGTGGAGATCTTCGTTTTTTGAATACCTTTGCAAGCTGATATGAAGAAAGAAAAGACAATATTGTTCCTTCACGGATTCTATGCCAGTGGCCATTGTGTGCCTGCTGTGGCATTGAGGGAGGCATTCGAGAAGGGAGGAACCCCGAGACCCGGTGAGTCTCGGGGAGGGTACCTGGCAAACGTACTGACTCCCGACCTCCCACTCCACCCTCATGATGCCATCAGGCTCATCCGCGACATCTGTGACAAGGAGAAGCCAGATGTTCTCGTGGGCAACAGCTGCGGGTCGTTCTATGCGCAGATGATCTCACCGATTGTGGGCATTCCTGCACTACTCGGCAACCCGCACTTCAAGATGTCAGACTTCCTCCATGAGCGTATCGGCATCCATCAATACAAGTCACCAAGGGCTGATGGCAAGCAGGACTTCACCATCGACGAACAACTCATCAGTGAGTTCGAGGAACTGGAGGTACACCAGTTCGACTGCTGTAATATATATAATAAGGATCGCGTGTGGGGACTCTTCGGTGAGGAAGACACATTGGCACACTTCGAGCCGCTTTTCCTGAAGCATTATATGAACAGCCATCACTTCCCTGGTGGACACACCCCAACGGCAGAGCAGTTCAAGACATGGTACTGTCCGCTCATCGAGAAGCTGCTGCTTGATTATCCCATCGCAGAAGACCGCGTACGCTACTTCCAGCACTTCAAGGGAAACAAGTACAAGATGATAGCATCGGCCTTCGACTCAGAGACTCAAGAACGCATGGTAGTCTATCAGGCACTCTACGGCGACCGCAAATACTGGGTTCGCCCAGAAAAGATGTTCTTCGAGCAGATTGAACGGGACGGCAAGCGATTCTCACGCTTCCAGGAAATAGACTGGGAAGAATAGATACAAAAGGCAGCACCAAGGCTGCCTTCCAAACGGGTTGTGGAACTGCGCTATTCGTACCAGAACTCTCCACCGAGTAGCTGAGCGCTTCTTTCGGCTTTATTGCCTGTGGCCTCACGAGTATATTCCTTGTACTGTCGGCCTTGTTCGGTCTCATTAGTTACTACCATAGACTTACCCTTTAAATTCACAATTGGTAAAATGGCTAAAAGTATCTGGGTGCAAAGTTACTGCGAAATCATCAGAGACGGAATACCATCCGCTAGGCATTTTACATCACAATAGTTTGTTATTTCGGCAATTTATCTGTTTAAAAACAACTAAAGAGGGGGAAATCCCCCGAATCTTTAGGACTTTACCCCTATCGTTTTAGAGTTTATCCTTTGCAAATCAGCAGGAAAATACCGTACTTTGCACCGTGAACAAGAAACATTTAGAGCCCCTTGATAAGGGGCGGCTATAATGCAGGGATTAATAACAATTTAAAGTATAGGAGATAAAGATATGAAGAAGATGATGATCCTGGCAATGATGATGGTCATGACTATCTCTGCCAACGCTATGAGCTATAACGCAGCAAAGAACGAAGCCCTCTTCCTCTCTGACAAGATGGCTTACGAGCTCAACCTCACCGCTGCACAGTATGAGGCAGTCTATGAGATCAACCTCGACTACCTGATGAGCCTGAACGGACACGCTGATGTCTTCGGCATTTGGTGGGATCGTCGTAACGCAGACCTCCGCTTTGTGCTGAATAGCTGGCAGTACGACAAGTATGTGGCACTTTCCCACTTCTATCGTCCTGTAGCATGGAAGGCCGGCAGCTGGACATTCGCAGTGTACACTCACTACAATAGAGGGCATTTCTACAATGCACATCCGAAGGTGTTCGTGAGCTACCGTGGTGGTCACAACAGAGTTCATGGTTCACACTATGCTCACATGCACAAGCCAGCAGTACATCACCATGCTCCAGCTGTGCACCATCCAGCACCTGCTCCGCATCACCCAAAGGCTTATGTGAGAGTTGACAAGTGTCACGGTATTACAAACCACACCTTGGCCAGCAACACACCACGCCACGGTCACAGCAATGCAGGTCACTTCGGACGCAGATAAAAGAATATGTTTTGCCTCTATATATGCCTTCAAAAAAGGACACGGGGAATTCTCAGAAATGGGAGTTCCCTTTTTAAATGTAAAACACGAACTTTGTTCCTTTCGAGCCTACACCGTCATAGTCAGCAGGTACAGGAAACTGGTTGATAAGCATGTCAACTTCTTCCTCCTCCAAATACTTGGTCAACTCCAGTTCAATGGCCATCCGTCGCTCATTATAGCTCAGGTTCCAGATACATTCTTGCGTCCCTTCGGTAGCAAGCGGCAAAGCCGAGCGCTCCCAGAACAGCATTTACCACCGTCCTTATTTCATCCTGAGTGCGCCAGATAGTATCGAAGTCAGTCATTGTTCTGAAAGCTTAAGCAATCGGTTAATGTTGTATTCAAGTTCTTCCAAGTCAATGAACTGAGATCCACGATACACTTCCTTCCCATCCATCAGAAGCAATACGGTTGGCCCTGAATAGACCAAGAATTGGCCTGCAATTAAAGGCTCTTCGGTGATATCTGTATAGAAAGAAGTCAGGGACGGGAACAAGTCTGCCAACCTCATCACTTTATCAAGCATGACGTTGCAGACTCCACAATCTGGAGCCTTGATGTAGAACAGACATATGCCGTTATCCGTTATGGTCTGCTCTATATCTATTATGTTAGTCAAGTGCTTCATCAATTCTTACCGAAAATTCGGATTTATCTAATGCGTCTCCATTTTTGAGAACAGGTTGATTATTATAACGCCAGCCATAATCAGCGCAATACCAATATAGGCAGGCAGATCGGGCACTTGCTTGAACACAAAAATGCCAATAAGCGTTACAAGCACAATGCCGAGGGCACTCCAAATGGCGTAGGCAATGCCGATGGGCATTGTGCGCAGGGCATGGCTCAAGCAATAGAACGAAAGCAGATAGCCAACTGCCATTGCGACAGTTGGCAGTATCTTGGTGAACTGCTCAGAGTATTTGAGCATCGTGGTGGCAAATGTCTCTAAGACAATGGCACCTATCAGAAACGGCCATTCTTTCATTTGCTCTCTGATGATATGCCCTTCTTATAGATATACGTGGTATAGCCAGGAGCGTAGGAGTCATAGACCTCGCTGAGGAACTGACCTACCAGTGTGAAACCATGTTGTGGGTAG